>Ga0209510_1004561_pt1 | contig 12108 bp, 9 predicted proteins | sample BiotimSIPDNA_FD_185749 | JGI IMG/M metagenome (GOLD analysis project Ga0209510, IMG submission 185749) | Anaerobic biogas reactor microbial communites from Washington, USA - Biogas_R1 time_0 SIP DNA (SPAdes) (version 2) | ecosystem: Engineered > Bioreactor > Anaerobic > Unclassified | place... | reverse complement strand
AACTAATCCAATTACACCCATGACAAGGTCTAACAGACGTTTTACGATTCTGTATAACCCACTGGTTGGGGTATGGTCGATGAAAGATCGAATGACCCAGTCTGGTTCCAGGAGTGATATTGGCACACGACCGGTAAGGTTTTCGTATGTTTCTTGCATTGTTGCCATTCTCAAACCACTTTCCTGTACTGACAGGATGGTTTGGAACATGCCATGGCTCATTTCATTTGAAATAGCTAAGATTACATCAGTGATGTTTTGATTCTGTATAATTTCCCACAGTTCTGAATGGTTGCCAAGGATGGGGTGCCCCTCGATCTCAGCGCCGAGCTTTTCAGGATTATCATCGATCAATCCAATTAAATTAAATGGAGGCGGATCTTGTTCTGATATGACCTTCACAAGGGCAGTGCCAGCCCTACCTGCACCGATGATGAGCGCTCTCTTTTGTTGGCTGGTGGCAGCAAACAAATGCACATAAACTTTGCGCCAAATTAACGTGAAGATAGCTGCAAGAACCAGGAAAATAGCCACCCCCAAACGGGGCAACGAATCTGGATCAGAGGCAAAATAGATCACCAGGTAGATGCCTGCAGCGATGAGAAATGACAAGCTCAGGGATTTAAGGGTTTCTTTCAGGTTGCCAGCTTTACGAAAATCGTAAGAATCGACCATGAGCAAAAGCCAAAACAAGGGTAAAAGATAAAACCAACCGGGGATACGGATACGAAGGAATTCAATCGACAAACCCAGCCAGGTATCGCCTTTAGCCCAAAATAAAAGTGACGCACCTAATGCCAGGAGAGCAGCAAACAAGTCGCCAAGGGTTAAGAGCAGACGTTGGTCCGTCCGCTCAAGACGGAAGATATCCAGGGGAGTCGAGTGATTTTTTTCAATCATAATTATTTCCTGCCAGGGTTAGAGAATAAACCAACAATTAAAGCCATGCCCCACGAAAGGTGCATAGTGAGAGTAGCAAGAACAATGCCGAAAACCAGGCTTGGATCTTTCTTTTTCAGTGCTATATGCACAGCAGGGATAAGCTGGATAAACAAATAAATGGCTAAGATGATGGCCAGGGCAACCCATGGAGGTCTCCAAATCAATCCGGTTATTGAAAGAATCATTAGTGCAAGAACAAATAAAGGAGGCAAAGCTTGCCTCCAGCGAAGGGTTTTTGGATATCGTTTGAGCATCTGTGCCTTCCAGAAGCCATATCCCCAATATTGTTCTGCCAGAGCCCTATATGTAGGGCGGGCGAAATAGGTGCATCGAATTGCAGGATCCAACCTAATTCGTCCTCCCGCTTGGCGGATGCGTGTGTTCATCTCATAATCTTCATTTGCGAGCAGGGTCTCATCAAATAACCCGATCTCATCGAACAAGGAGCGTCTGTAACTCCCATAAGGGACTGTGTCAACATAGGCGGCTTTATCTGTAAAACGATAGTGGGCATCTCCAACCGACAATGGGTTACCGGCTGCAGCGGCAATCGAACGGGCAGCCCAGCTCTGATTACGAGGTTTGATATCCCACACACCACCAATATTTTCAGCTATGTTGGATTGAATTGCAGAAACCATGCGGGCAACATAATCAGGATTGGGAAGAGAGTGCGCGTCCATTCGAACAATAATCTCACCAACTGCGGCGTTAATAGCAATATTAAGCCCTGAAGGGATGTTCTTTTTTGGATTATCCAGAAGCCTGATCTTCAGTCCAGGATGCGTTTCGGTGAAAGCCTGAATTGCAGAACGGGTATTGTCTGTAGATAATCCATCTGCAATGACGACCTCCATCTCTTCCATCGGAAGAGTCTGGCGATAAAGAGCATCCAATACAAGATGAATGGTTTTCTCTTCATTCCTACAGGGAATGATGATTGTGACGGCCAAATTTGGTTGTTTTAAAGTTTCAACAGCGATCATTATTCCTGACAACAATTTTTATTGTCTTCATGCTTATGAGGAGCAAGTGCAATAGCTTCAATTTCAACGATCCCACCTTTAGGGAGTCCGGCGACCTGGATTGCAGATCGAGCGGGAAAGTTGTCTGTGAAGAATTCAGCATAAACAGCATTCATGTCCGCAAATTGCGCCATATCCATCAAAAAGACCGTAGTTTTCACTACATTTTGCATACTTGTTCCGGCGCTTTCAAGGATGGCTTTCATATGGGTAAGTGCCTGCCTGGTTTGAGCTTGAATTCCACCTTCCACCATTTGTCCAGTGTCTTTATCCAGTCCAAGCTGACCGGAAACAAAAATTAAGTTACCTGCAGAGACAGCGACTGAATATGGACCGATGGCAGCAGGAACCTGATCACATGTAAGACTTTCTTTGGTTGTGCAGCGACAACTCATGTTTACCTCTTTCAACGATTGGATTTTTCGTATTATATCATCCAGCATACACTTCGGTATTACGTGGACAAAATGCGAATTTAAACCAGGGGATTTACTCTTGACCTGCCATAACACGTCCTGGCACGATCCGGAAACCAAGATAATAAATATTAATAAACTTATCCCGATGTTTCTTGGTTTAAGCCTGCCAGGTTCCGATGCCTTTCCAACAATGATCAAGATGCTCAGCAAGGATATCTTTGAGCTTAACTTTTACCGTTTGGCGAACCGCCATCATCAACTCAACGCCGCCAATTTCGTAGATGCGTTTACCAATTGCCTTGGCGTCCCGATGATGACATTGGAAGTCAAAAGGACCACCCGGAGCGAGAGAAAGAAAATCGTCCATTTTCCCAATTTTGATCAATTGGTCGATCATCTTTTTAACCTCAGCTTTGTGATGTGGGTCCAGCGCTCTGATTTCTGGTTCGCCAAATATTCTATTGATGATGCTCATGATCAGTCCTCCGCATTGGTCTAATTATAGTAGATAGTTATCTGAAAGAGCAAATAGCCTACTTTTGTTAATTTAAGGATGCGAGCTGGAAAATCTGGCAAAGGTAATATTCCATCCCGATTAGGATGGACACTTACAAGCGCAAATCTGTCGAGGATCAACGATCAATAATGAATGATGGTGTCGCGGACTTTGCCCCATTTCAGGGCGTCGGCGATACCTTCTTCGATACTTTTTTCAGCTTTCCATCCCAACAGTCGTTTGGCTTTGTCTGCGTTGGCGTAGGCTCCAGCGACGTCCCCTGGTCGGGGCGGCTGAATCGAGACCGGTAATTGCTTGTCGACTACATTTTCAAAAGCTGCCAAAAACTCTTTAACAGTAACCCCGTTTCCTGTGCCCAGGTTGATCACTGTGTAGTTTACGCCATCATCAGAGCCTTCAGATACGGCTTTATCGAAATTCTCCATTGCTTTCAGATGTGCCAGTGCCAGGTCCCAGACATGCAGATAATCACGAATACCTGAACCATCGCGCGTAGGCCACTCGATGCCAGTTAAATTGAAGACCGATTCTCTGCCCATCGCTACCTCAACCAGCTTGCCAATCAGGTGGCTGGGGTGTTGAATATGCAGCCCTGTGCGCATCTTTGGGTCAGAACCAATTGGGTTGAAATAGCGCAGTGCGATGCCCTCCATTCCATAGGCAGAGCAAAAGTCTTTCAATATCATTTCCATCATAAACTTGGTGCGCGAGTAGGGGCTCAGAGGTTGCAAGGGAGAGTCTTCCGTGACCATAAAACCGGGAACGACATCATACACTGCAGCGGAGGAGCTAAAAACCACTTTTGGATAGCCAAGATCAGCCAGTGTTTTGAAAAATTCCATCGATTTAACCACATTTTCACGATAATAATCGTAAGGGCGCGAGACTGACTCGGGAACAACAATTAGAGCGGCGCAGTGGATCGTGCCCTGGATGTCGGGATGATCAGAAAAAACCCGCCGAACCATAGCCCGATCGGCTATGTCGGCTTCGTAAAAAATCCGGTCCGTCGTGAATTCCCGTCTGCCGGTTACCAGTGAATCGAGAATGATCGGTGTGTGCCCGTTATCGAGTAAAACTGAAGCAATCGTACTGCCAATATAACCAGCTCCGCCTGTTATTAAGACTTTCATTTGATCTCTACCCTTTTTTCTGATTGTACTCCATTGGATTGCTGGCAGTTACTTCTCTCACGCTCAAAAGGATCAATAAACCTAAGATGAGGAACATTAGAATTGAGCCAATTCCCCAGTATTGACCGGCTTGTTCAGCTGCCAACTCTGCCATGCCATTGTTGACATAATAATTATGCATATTAAATGAAATTGCACCAAACACAAGCGGACCAACGAAGGTTGATGTGCGTCCTGCAACAGAAAGGAAACCGTAAAACTCGGTGGTCTTGCTTTCTGGAGCCAGTTGGCTCACCATCGTACGGCTAACTGCCTGCGCTCCGGAAAGGGAGAACCCGGCGAAGGCTCCAATGATAAAAAACCCAATCATGTTGTTGATGAAAAAGAGCCCGACCATAGACGCAATCAGGATGATCAGAGAAATGATAATCGCTCTTTTGCTGCTGACCCGATCTGAAATATTGCCAAAAAAGAGAGCACCCAAGGCACCGGTAATGTGAATAATAATTACAAAAATGATTAGCTGAACCTGGTTGAGCCCAAACAAGGTTCCACCAATAATGGCAGCAAAATCCATCAACATCATAATTCCATCGTTATAGATCAGGAATGCAATCATATATCGCAGGAACTCTTTGTATTTGCGGATTTCTCTGAATGTAGTGACAAGATGTTTAAACGAAACCGATAATAGGGTTTCTCCTTCGGGTAATGGCTCAACCGAGCTGAGCTCTTTTACCTTCAAAAAGGTGGGTATGGACGAAAGCGCAAAAATCAAAGCCGTAAGCAGGAAGGTGTATGGGATGAAATCGTTCCCGATCAGCTGCATGGGAACAACTGTGATCAAAAGGGTTGCGATTCCGCCCAGCATGCCGAATGCCCAGCCTTTACCGGATATATAACCAATAGTCTCAGGGGTCGAGACGTCTACCAGTAGTGCATCATAAAACACTTGCGCTCCCCGGTAGCCAATCTCCGCGAGAATGAAGAAAATCATTCCCATCACAATATCGCCAGGACCGACTAAGAAGAGCAACCCGGTGGATATCACCGAAAGCGTTGTAAAGATGAAGAGGAACAGTTTTTTCGATCTGGAAGAATCAGCAATAGCACCAAGGATGGGTGAAATTAACGCAACCGCGATTGCTGCCGCACCTACAGCCCAACCCCAAAGCCGGGTGCCTTCTGCACCGCCCACTACTACATTTTTGAAGTAAGACGAAAATACAGCCAGCAGGATCACAGCGGCATAAGCTGAGTTGCCAAAGTCGTAGAGATACCACGCATGCCTTGCCTGGCGGGCATCTTTAGTGTTTATGAGCAGATCTTTAGGTGTTGCGTTCATATATATGGTCCGATCAGTTTTTAGATTTTAAGCCATTCAATTGCTTATTTTATCAAACTTAACCCCAGAAAACAGCAATAGATACATTACCTGAATTAAGTTTTGTGGATTTTTTTATCCAATGAGATGTAGAAAAACAAAAGCTTCCGGGTTTTGGAAGCTTTTGTATCAAACCAGTAAATTATTTGCAGGATTTCTAAGTTTATGCTTTTGAGCGGGTTTTGCGTTCTTTCAGATGTTGTTTATAGCTGATCGATTTAATAACCTCAGCAGCAATTGATGGAACCAATACCAAAGGTAATATCTCTGCCCAGTCAATCAATCGCAATGCAACTGTATCAAATACTCCCTGAAGAAATGGCGTGTAAACAACCATCAAAACTAATATAACAGAGACCAGCACAGCGAGGTTCATGTTCTTGCTGGAGAAAACCCCGATTTTGGCAAGCGGGAAATACTCAGAGCGGGCGGTATAAGCCCGGAAGAGCTCTGAAAGCGAGAGCGTCACAAAAGCAAATGTCTCGGAGAGAATCCGTGCTTCGGCTGTGGCTGATTTTAGTGCTCCGCCGCCCAGATAAAAAGCCGCCAGAGTTACTGCAGTTATTGCAATCGTTTGAACGATGATGCCTTTAACCATAAAACGGTTGATTATTGGTTCATCAGACGGTCGGGGCGGGTGTTCCATAATATCAGGGTCGCCCTTTTCAGTCCCTAAAGCCAAAGCTGGGGCACCATCAGTGACCAGGTTGAGCCAGAGAAGCTGGATTGGAGCCAGAGGCGTGTTCCAGTTAAACAAAATCGCCAGAAAGATGATCATGATCTCAGCGATGTTACAAGAGACCAGGTAATAAACGAACTTGCGGATGTTGCTGTAGATGATGCGGCCTTGCTCAACAGCAGAAACGATGGAAGCATAGTTGTCGTCTGTCAGAACCATATCGGCAGTTTCTTTGGCAACATCTGTTCCCGTAATACCCATCGCAACACCAATATCAGCGCGCTTGATTGCAGGGGCATCGTTGACACCGTCACCTGTCATTGCAACAACTTCGCCATTTTCTCTCAGCCCATCGACGATTTTCATCTTGTGTTCAGGGCTAACGCGCGCATAAACATCCGTTATCCTGACGATTTCACGCATCTCCTCAGGGGTCGCATTTTCGATATCTGCGCCAGTCAACACCTGGTGACCGGGTCGCAGCAGACCAATATCTTCTGCAATTGCCTGGGCGGTGTTGGGGTAGTCGCCTGTGATCATGACAGAGCGAATGCCAGCGTCCTGGGCTTCTTTGAGCGCAGGTTTTACTTCGGGGCGGGAAGGGTCGATCATTCCAATAAGACCAATAAAAATCAGGTCTTGTTCGAGGCTTTCAGCACTAAGGTCGACAGGCATCTCGGGGACCGGTCGGTAAGCCACAGCCAAGACACGCAGTGCATGACTGGTCATTTCGTTATTGGCAGCGAGGACAATCTCGCGCATCGCCGGGGTCAGCTCGACCGGAGTATTTTCCATGTCGGATTGGTATCTGCACAAGTCCAAAACCACATCCGGGGCACCTTTAACAGCAATTGTGTACCAATTTGTTTTCTCGTTGGTCACATATGGAGAAATATCTCCATTGCCAGGATTCAGAATGTTGTGAATTGTGACCATACGCTTGCGGGTGGAATCGAAGGGAATTTCTTGTTTTCGCGGATAGTTTTGGTTGACTATATTCGCAGCAGCACCAGCTTTGAGAGCCGCCACAAGGATAGACCCTTCAGTTGGGTCACCAACCATGCGATAAGATGTTTCACCTTCGCTCTGTCCAGTTTCCTCGAGCTGGGCATCATTATTTAGAGTACCTGCCCAAAGTGCAGTGCGGGCAGCGGGGTATTGCTTCAGATCAACGCTTTCGCCGTTAACCATAAAATCGCCGGTTGGTTCATAACCAATTCCAGTTATCTCAACAAACTGATTGTCAACCCAAAGCTTGGTCACAGTCATCTGGTTTTGAGTCAGAGTGCCGGTCTTATCGGTACATATGGTTGTTACTGATCCGAGAGTTTCAACCGAAGAAAGCCTGCGGATTAGCGCGTGACGGCTGACCATCTCACGCATACCACCTGACAGGCTGATGGTAACGACAGCGGGTAAACCTTCGGGGACAGCGGCAATTGCCAGTGAAACGGCTACCATAAACAACGCCAGTGATTCTTGCCAGAAAGTTTCCGAGCCAAACTGTACGATATCAGGAGGAGTTAAAAGACGGGTAACGCCGATAACAAAAACCAATCCGCAGACGATCAGAGCCGCTATACCCAGCGTTTTTCCTAATTCATCTAATCGTTTTTGCAGGGGGGTTTGTTCTTGGTCAACCGACTGGAGCATCGTGGCGATCAGACCCAGCTGGGTATGCATTCCGGTGCTGGTAACAATGCCCTTCCCGCGACCATAGGTGACCGTTGTGCCGGAAAAAGCGGTATTTTTGCGGTCACCAAGCGGGATATCTGTTTGCAGGTTCCCACCAGCATCCTTATTAACCGGAACCGATTCACCAGTGAGTGACGCTTCATCAATGCTCAGGTTAACTGCCTCCAGGAGGCGAATGTCTGCGGGGATGAAATTTCCCGCTTCAATAAAGACAATATCGCCCGGGACCAGTTCTCGCGAAGATACCATGATGCGATGACCATCTCTCAAAACCTGTGCTTCAGGGGCTGCCATCTTTTTGAGCGCAGCCAGTGAGGCTTCAGCACGTGATTCCTGGATAATACCCATGATAGCATTCAGAACAACTATCAATAAGATTGCCCCGGCTTCCACCCAGTCTCCCAGGATGGCGGAGATAACTGCGGCACCAATGAGCAGCCAGATCACAAAACTATTAATCTGCTCCAAAAGTTTTTGCAAAAAAGTTTTGCCTGGCTGTTCTTTCAATTCGTTGTAGCCGAACTTTTCGAGCCTTTCTTTTACTTCCAGATTGCTCAAGCCTGTTTCAAGAGGAACTTCCAGGCTCGCGAGCACTTCCTCCGGCTGCAAAGCGTGCCATGAAACCTTGAGAGCGTCTTCCGCATTCGATATAATTTGATGTGACTTTTCACTCATAAATTGATTCTCCTATAAATTTAGACCATCTCATTATAAAACATTTAATTGTCTAAAACTGAGACCTTAATGGCAAGAAAACCGAACCAGATCATCGCTGGCTGAAATTTGACTTTACTCTTTACTCCCAGCTGTCTGTTCAATCCAATTCGCTCAAATGAGCTGCCAGACAGCATGATACGTGTTAAAATCCAGTTATGCAATGGGACATTCTTGGTCACGAAACCGCAATCAACTTTCTCAAGAACCACACCAAACCTGGCAAAACCCGACATGCCTACCTGATAACGGGTCCCGAAGGAGTTGGCAGAGAAACGCTGTCACTTGCTTTTGCGAAAGCGTTAAATTGCCAAAACCCACCATCAGAGGGTGAATTTTGTGGTCTTTGCCTGGCTTGCCGGCAAATAAACGAACAGCGCTACCCCGACCTGATGACTTTGCGTGTTACTGAGGGCAGCAAGGATCTTAAGATCGACCAGATTCGCGAAATGCAGAAGATGCTTGCCCTCGCGCCATATCAATCACGATATCGAATTGTGCTGATCCCGGATTTTCAAAACGCTACCATCGGCGCCTCAAACGCCCTTCTGAAATCACTGGAAGAGCCTCCTTCGAAGGCACTCCTAATTTTGACAGCTGACGCCAAAGAAAGTTTGCTCGAGACAATCGCCTCCCGCTGTGAGGTTCTGCGGCTGCGACCTTCAGGTATCCAGGAGCTGGAACGGTATCTGGTTGAAGATAAAGCTATTGAGCAAAGCTCTGCCAAACGCCTGGCGCATTTAACCGCTGGCAGGGTGGGAACAGCATTGAGCCTGAATGAGAAACCGGGTGAGCTGGAAGCTTATGACGAAGCACTGGAAGATTTGGCAAACCTGCTGCAAAGCAAACTGCGCGATCGCCTGCAGTATGTTGAAAAGAGATTATCAAAAAAAGCTGCCCCCAGGGAGCAGTTTGCGTTTTTAGTAGCAACATGGCTTTCCTTTTGGCGCGATGTTATGATCATCAGAGAAGGTGCCCGGGTTCCACTCGTAAATCTAAAGCAAACAGACCTTATCAAAAAAACAGCCGAAGTAATTGACCCAAACCAGATTGAAACAGTTTTGAAAATGCACGAAAGGAGCTTGGGGCTGCTGGATTCCTACGTTAACCCTCGTTTGGTGATTGAAAATCTCTTATTACAAATCCCCATATTAGGATGAACCAGAATTTAGAAAATCATACTCCTGTCGAACAAGAAAGTAACAAACCAATGGATAACCAGGAACCTGGTCCTGCTGATATTCCTTTACAAAAACGCTTGCTCGAGCTTTTCAAGACCACTGTAAAAATAGGGCTGACCAGTTTTGGAGCTCCGACTGCACATATTTCAATGATGGAAAGGGAATTTGTGCGCAAAAAAAAGTGGATCAGCGAAGAGCATTTTTTAGATTTGCTCGCTGCTGCCAACATTATCCCTGGTCCGAACGCAAGTGAGACTTGCTACCATGTCGGCTATGTCCGCGCTGGATATCCAGGTTTGATTGTTGCCGGGCTTGGCTTCATTGGACCATCTTTCCTTATAAGCCTTGCAGTCGCCTGGTTTTATATGGCTTATGGCTCCCTTCCGCAAGTGGAAGGGATGTTTTATTTTCTCAATCCTCTTGTGTTGGCGATCGTGCTTGAAACTACATGGCATATCGGTAAAAGCAGCATGAAAGGCTGGAAGCAGATACTCATCTTTGTCCTTGCAATTGTCGCGAAGCTGTTGGGAGTTAACGAAGCATTGATACTGATTGGCAGCGGAGCGGCAGGTATCCTTTTGCACCACATCCTGGTCAAATGGAAAAACGGAACACCTCCGACCCAACTGCTCATGGCGCTGATACCTCTGCCTGGGATAGCTGAATTTGTAGGCAAAGTAGCAGAGCAGGGCAAAGAGACCTTTTGGAACCTGTTTATCTACTTCTTTCGAACAGGTTCGATCCTCTTCGGTTCATCCCTGGTCTTATTTGCTTTGATTGAAAAAGATGTTGTCAACCGGTTTGGTTGGCTTACATCCCATCAGTTGACCGATGCGGTCTCATTGGGTCAGATTACACCAGGACCCGTATTATCAGCATCAACATTTATCGGATATATTGCTGGTGGTTTTGGTGGAGCTGCAGCCGCGACCCTGGGTGTCTTTTTGCCATCATTCTTGATTGTGGCAGCAACCGCTCCGTTAATTAAAAAAATGCGCGAAAATCATCTTACCGGAAGTTTTCTGAAGGGGATCAACCCTGCAGTGGTCGCGATGATTCTGTTTGTGTGTATCAACCTGGCGCAAAACGCACTGACAGATGTCTGGACGGTCTTGGCGTTGGTTGGCGGGCTGGCGGTACTGTTATTTACAGAAGCCCAACCTTACGTTCTTGTCGTCGCTGGTTTGATTTTGGGCATTTTGAGGGTGTTGATAATTATCTAACACGCGACTCACCGTCGTATGAAACGCGGTCATGATGCTCCTGTCGTAGAGAACGCGGTCATGATACTGGGAGCGTAGCGAGCAGTACTTGTCCCGTTCCGAATAAGCAATCATATTGTGGTAAACGTTACTCGTCCTCTTCCGTATTCCGGTATTTTGATTGTGAATTTGCGGAAGGAGTCATACCTTGCTGCGCAGGCACAGGGTTCCTTCCCTACATTATCACAAAAAATACTGATCATCGCCCCATCGATTTACGTTTTCTTCAATATATAACCAATGGGTTTGATAATCCTTTTCATTCCGAATAATGTGATCATTGAAAGACTTTTGCCAGATTCTAACGAAAGACATCTCATTTCTTGCTGCCCTGTCGGATAGCGATTTGAAAGCACCAACAAACTCAGAAAGACTCCTCTTTTTTGGAAGATCGATTTCATTTTTCAAGACCAAGAAATGGAGATGATTGGGTAGAAGGCAAAAATGAATTAACTCAAACTCTGGAAACCGTTCTGGCAATTGAAAGAAATTTTCCTCTACTATTTCACCAATCCTTGATGGAGTGAAAACATTAAACCCGTCAAATTTTGAAATCTCCCCGAAGATGTGTTTATTTTCATGAGCACAGATCGTAACAAAGAATGCTGCTTCCTGGGAATAGTCAAAACCTTTCATCCGTGTAAGCTTTCGGGTTGGTTTTTCCATGAAAAAATTTTATCAGTAATTTTTTCCCGACAAGGCGATCGTGTCATCGGGAACGCGGCCATAATTTTGTTGTTGTAGGGAACGTGGCTTGTCCCGTTCCGAAAAAATGATGGTCTCGCAGGGAACGTGGTCATGATGCTGGGAGCGTAGCGAGCAGTACTTGTCCCGTTCCGTTTCCTGGTATTTGGTGTGAATTTGCGGATGGGGTCAAGCCCCATCCCTACCGATGTTAATAGCTATCGCTCGTAATCGGACCCGCCCGTAGCCCACAATCCATAATCCCAATCCGACAAGGCGCTCGTGTCGGGAACGTGGTCATGTTGCTGGGATCGTGACTCGTCCCCTTCCGTTTTCCGGTGTGTTGATTATGAATTTGCGGAAGGGGTCAAGCCCCTTCCCTTGTATATTAGGGGTGAGACCAAAAGTGCTGATATAGACTTAGGGTATCAACCAGGCAGGTGTGGGTGAATTTGTACCTTCCCATGAGTCCT
>Ga0209510_1004557_pt1 | contig 12115 bp, 7 predicted proteins | sample BiotimSIPDNA_FD_185749 | JGI IMG/M metagenome (GOLD analysis project Ga0209510, IMG submission 185749) | Anaerobic biogas reactor microbial communites from Washington, USA - Biogas_R1 time_0 SIP DNA (SPAdes) (version 2) | ecosystem: Engineered > Bioreactor > Anaerobic > Unclassified | place... | reverse complement strand
TCTCGGTCAAAACACGGGTCAATATCTCCCACTTTCATATGTGCCCTGATGTTCAATCCATCGCGTAACATTCCCCGAACCAGCCCATCGAAAGGCGCTTTTATCACCTCGCCGCCGACCTCAGCCAAAATCTGACCCTGCCTGACCAACTCCCCAATTTTCACCAAACCCTTAAAAATGCCGCTGGAGGGGGAATATAAAACCCTTTCAATTCCCCGACCCTCCACGATTCCAGGGATACCAGTGTCTTGTTCGGCAGAACCTTGCCAAATGATCCTACCCAAATTCGCACCTCGATTAGTCTCGATCACTGCAAGGCAATTTTCTCCTGCAACAAACCCCGGACCCAAGCCAATCAGCGGGAGATCCTGCCTTATGGTGTTGGGAGAAAAGCGTTTAAACATGCGTGCATCGACAACTGCCTGGAAATCGAAACGCTCCGCAATCGCGGCATCCGGGTCAACCACCACTGCTACCTTTCCAGCCAATAGTGCTGCTTCGACCTCTTCATCCTTGTGAACCAGTACAGACTGGATCTCTTCCACGGTATGCTGGGTATTCCATACCGCTTCGGCGAAAGCCACCTCGCGGCGAACAACCAGCGGCTCAGGTAATTCAGAAATGACCACATGCCAGCCGTTTCGGTGCAACACCGCGGCAACGCCGCTTGCCAGGTCCCCACCGCCTAATATGAGTATTCGCTTGCTCTTTCTCGTGTTCATTCTGTAATTATACAGAGGAACTGCACAATAATTCTGAATTATTCCAGTTTGAGAATTACACGAAAAAAATGCTCCTGAAAGAGAAGAAGTTTGTCAAAAATACTCTACATATATTTAAAGTTGACCTTGCATTTTCTGTGGTTCTTGAGTAAACTATATAGGTTAATTAATACAGTGCAAGTTAGGAGTGTAAGATGACACCATTACCGAAGAGAAAAATTAGCCCAGGACGTCGTGATCGCCGACGTGCGCATGACCATTTAAAAGCCAGCGCCAGCGTGAACTGCCCCAACTGCGGCGAACCTCGTCTGCCCCATCGTGTCTGCCCCAAGTGCGGATACTATCAGGGTCGCGAGGTTATTTCTGTCGACAAAGAAGACTAATTTGTACTAATACTCATCAAAACTAAATCCGGGCTTTTCGCCCGGATTTTTTTATTTTACATACTCTTCAAAAAACGACAATAACTGTACTGGCAGCAAGCCGGTGATCCGAACGCCTGCTTCTTCATGCTCAAGTTTCTCGACATGTCCTTTTTCATGAAACAACGAAACCAACCGACCCATTTCATAAGGCAGCAACACACTTACGTGTTCAAAGCCCTGAACAACGCCTGCTGCGATCGCTTCAATCAACCCGGCAAAGCCATCCCTTTCTGTAGCACTGATGAAACGGGCTGTTGGTTCAGCGGTCTGCTTCAATTCCTGCAGGTCTTCCGCGTTGAGGAGATCGATTTTGTTGTAGACAGTCAAAATCGGGATTTCGCCAGCCCCAATTGCTTCCAGCGTCTCCAAGACAGTCTTGCGTTGCAATTCAGCATTCTCATGCGAGCCATCGATGACATGCAAAAGTAAATCAGCTTCTGTGATTTCCTCCAGTGTCGCCTGAAAAGCGGCTACCAGGTCAGTGGGCAGTTTCTGGATGAACCCGACCGTATCAGTCATCAAAACAGTCTCGCCAGTCGGCAGCTCAAGTTGCCGCGTGGTCGGGTCGAGCGTTGCAAACAACTGGTCGGCTACGTAAATACCCGCGTCTGTAAGCGAGTTCAATAAGGTTGATTTCCCAGCATTGGTGTAACCCACCAACGCGACTACCGGAATATTGGTCTTCCGACGCTGTTGGCGGTAGCGGTGGCGGTGTTGGCGTACTTTTTCCAGCTCATCTTCCAGTTTATCAATGCGCTTATTGATCTCTCGCCGGTCTACTTCCAGCTGGGTCTCACCTGGACCGCGCAAACCAACCCCGCCTACGCTACCGCTTCGTCCTGAGGCACCACCGGTCTGCCTTGCAAGGTGAGTCCAGGCGCGCGTCAGGCGGGGCAGGCGATACTTATATTGCGCCAGTTCCACCTGGAGCATACCTTCACGCGTGTCGGCATGCTGGGCAAAAATATCCAATATCAGGGCAGTCCGGTCCAGCACCTTTATGTTCCGGTTGAATTCCTTTTCAAGTTCCCGCTGATGGCGGGGAGATAACTCCTCATCAAAAAGGATGGTATCTGCGTCCAGTTCCTCTGCAAGTAACTTCAGCTCTTCCAGTTTGCCAGTACCGATATAGGTGCGCGGATTGGGACTAGCCAGATTCTGAGTAATAGATCCCAATACGTCAATCCCAGCAGTTTCTGCCAATAATTCAAGTTCCTGCAGACTCTCGTCCAGACTTAGACCCTGGTGGGTTTCAGTTCCAATCCGGACTCCCACCATAATGGCTTTTTCTCTTTGTTCTTCATTCGGTTGAGTTAAAGGCAATTGGTTTTCCTGTCTTACTGAGCTGCGATCCAGGCTTGCATACGCCCGATCGCTTCCTCGATCCGGTCTGTCGGGATCACAATCGAAATTCGAATGTAATCAGCACCACTAGGACCATAAACCACGCCGGGGGTCATACTGACACCGGTATCATTTAACAAGTCCGCGCAGAATTTCACAGGATCGTGGAATTTTGGTGGCAGCTTTGCCCAGAGGTACAAGGCGGCTTTGGGAGAATCCACCTCAAACCCGCAGTCCTTCAAGCCGTTGTAGACAACATCACGGCGTTTTTCATAAATCTTGTTGCGTTCCACCAACCAGGCTTGGTCTGCTGTCAGAGCAGCCTGACCGGCATCCAAAATGGGCATGAAAATGGAAGAGTCGATCTGGCTCTTGTAATTTGCCAGTAAACGAATGGCCTCTTTGTTTCCAACTGCCATACCTATACGCCAGCCAGCCATGTTGTAGGTTTTTGAGAGTGAATTGAACTCGACCGCAACATCCTTTGCGCCTTCCACTTCCATGATACTGGGGGCTTCATAGCTGTCAAAACACAGGTCGCAATAGGGGGCATCGTGCGCGATCAGGATGTCATACTTTTTCGCAAACGCCACTGCCTTCTTAAAGAAATCCAGGTCCGCGACAGCACCAGTGGGATTATTGGGGTAATTAAGCCACATGATCTTGGCTTCTCTGGCAACATTTTCTGGGATAGCGTCAAAATCGGGTAAAAAATCATTTTCCTTGGTCAGGGGCATAAAATGATAACGCGCATCTGCCAATTGTGCACCTGCCAGGTAGACCGGGTAATAAGGATCAGGCAATAAGACCATGTCACCAGGGTTAAGCATGGTGTGGTTAAGGTTGAAAAGACCTTCCTTTGAGCCGATTAATGCCAGGGCTTCAGTTTTAGGGTCGATATCGACGTTAAAGCGACGTTTGTAATACGTGCTGACCGCTTTTAGAAAGCCCTCAGAACCGCCTGCTGGTGAGTAGCCATGCTTTTTGGGATTTTTGGCTGATTCAATCAACTTATCGATAATAAAGCTGGCGGGAGGAAGATCAGGGGAGCCCATATCCAGGCGAATCACATCCACGCCTTTTTCCTGGAGATCAGCAATGACGGTCTTTAAACCGGCAAAGAAATAAGGTTTCAAATTCGCCACAGTTTTGGATGGTTGTTTCATATAAGGTTGATAGCTTTCTCCTTTTTTCTACCAATTATAAGCGAGGAAAGTTGGAATCAAGGATGGATTGTTTCCCTGCAAAAAAACGGGTTGTTGTAAAAGATGAGTACAATGCGTTTGTAAAGTGGCATAATTAGGCAATTATTTGTAAGATTCCACGGAGGGTCTTAATGAACGCTGATTTAACTGAAGTTTTTATAGAATTTTCTACATATTTATCTGAATTGGATCGGGAAAACAAAGCGCCGGGATCATAAACAAATAATTGCCAATACCAAACTATAGTTTCCTTTTGGGGCAGGTCACAGACCTGCCCTTACTTTCAATTTAGCTGAACAAAATTGATACTTCCCTTTTTTTACAATGACAGATTAACGATTTCCTTTGGTATAATTCTTGCAAGAGGGCTGCACCCGCTTTCGCAGCCTGGCAACCTTGAGGTAATGATGTTTCAAAACCAATGGCAGCAAACCACCACTCACACTTCGGCTCACCTGGCGCAGACCATGACGCTGCTCAGCCTGACGGCGGCTGAGTTGCAGCAGAAAATCGATTCAGAACTGGCAAACAATCCAGCGCTTGAGCTGGTGGAAGAACGCCGTTGTCCGATGTGCAAGCGTCTGCTTCCCCCAACCGGTCCCTGCCCAATTTGCAGCCAGCCTAAATCCGAAAACTCTGAAGACCCGATCGTCTTCATCTCTCCCCGTGAAGATTTTTACGCTGGCAGCGGTACCGGCACCAGTGAGATCCCGGACGAGCCTTATGCCTCCGAGATGATCGATTTGCCCACATACGTTCTCAAACAAGCCGCAGCGGATTTGAAGGTGGAAGACCGCCTGATCGCTGCCTATATCCTGAATCACCTGGATGAAGATGGTTTCCTTACCATCACACCCATTGATGTCGCCCGTTATCATCACCGGCTGCCAAGTGAAATTCAGGAGATTATTGACCTCCTCAAACGCTGTGACCCGATTGGGGTCTGCTCTGCCAACCCTGAAGAAGCTATGCTAGCCCAGGTTGAGAGCCTGGAAGAAAGCATCGAGATACCGGCTTTGACCCGGGAAGTGATCCGTGACTTTCTGCCTAAGGTCAGTCAGCATCATTTTTCCGATGTTGCCCGTGCCCTGAAATCGAGCACTCAACAGATTCAGTTAATCGCCAATTTCATTAGTGAAAATCTGAACCCCTTTCCTGCCCGTGCCCATTGGGGCGACGTGCGCAATCCCAACGCGAGCGGTTCAGAAGCTTTCCACCAGCCCGACGTTCTGATTTATTACCTGAACGACAATCCTGCCAACCCTTTGGTGGTTGAAATAATCTTGCCCGTACGGGGAACATTAAAGGTCAATCAACTCTTCAAGGATTCATTGAAAACAGTAGAAGAAGAACACGCGGTGGAGTGGAAAGAGGATATAGAAAAAGCATCGCTTCTGATCAAGTGCATCCAACAACGTTCAAACGCGATGAAGTTGCTGTTGGAACAATTGGTCGTTCTCCAAAAAGATTACATCATCAGCGGTGATAAGAACATGGTTCCGCTCACCCGCGCCAAGATTGCCGAAGAGCTTGGTCTGCATGAATCAACCATATCGAGGGCTGTTTCCGGGAAAACGATCCAGCTTCCCAACAAGAAGATTGTTCCGATGGCTATCTTCTTTGACCGGAGTCTCTCGCTTAGAACAATTATCAAAGAGATGATCGAAAGAGAAGACCATCCCCTCAGTGATTCTGAGATCAAGGAAATGTTGGAAGAGGACGGTGTCTCTATCGCACGACGCACAGTCGCCAAATATCGCTCAATGGAAGGAATTTTACCTGCCCATTTGCGCTCCAATTCCAAAAGTTAAGCAGGCTCATCCGTGGACCGATCCTCCCAGGGTAGTTTGAATGACTCCATGCTCGCAGGCGATCTGCAGATTCTCAGCCATTCCTCATTACTCAACCTTATCCCAGAACCAGCGGTGGTGTATATCCGTACAAAGGACCAACTCGTCCTTGCAAACCAACCTTTTTTGGACTTAAGTGGTTATTCCAGGACTGACCTGCAAAAAATGGGGCTTTCGGCTTTGATACCTGAAGAACCGGATACCAATCCCACCAGCGACGAAGCAAGGCAAATTTCCATTCAATTATCGAGTGGAGAACTGCTGCCGGTACTCTTGAGGGTTCACTCACTCAGTCCCACCAACCAAGTGGTTGTTCTTGTTTTTTCTGCCCTGCAGGCAGAGAACCTCTTCAGGCAGGATCTTCTTGACCAGGAATATCGGTACGATAATCTGCGCTTGCTTACTGAATTGGCAGAGCAGCCAAATATTGGCGCACTTTACCAGATGGCTGTAATCATCATTGCCAAAACCTGCAAGCCAGACTTCATTTTGGTCTATCGACGTAATGGCGACACTCTCAATCTTATCCAGGAACACAATTCTGAAATAGCTCAATATTTCCCGGAACAAACAGGGATTGTCGACCTGGGAAGGATGGAATCAACCGTATTATGGCGGGAAGGCAAACCAACGCTTTCTGCTTTTGAAGAACTCAGCCAGGAGATCGAAGCCACCTACCTTTTCAGCATCCCACTCAGTATCAATGAGAAAATGCAAGGGTTGATTTTAGCAGGTGGTTTTGGGTTGGTTCCTGATAATGAGACCCTGCGATATCTAAACCTGCTCTCGCTTCATACCAGTTCAGCGCTCAAACACCTGTTGACCTTGGAATCCGCCGGTTTTACTATGCGCAATATCCGGAAACTGGCACGAATTCAACAGACGGTTACGGACAACCTGGAAGAAGGCGTGATCGTATTGAGCCCCGATTTACGCATCGTGGAATTAAACCCTGCTGCAGAGTCCATGCTTGGGTACGCCAGTAAAGAAGTGTTTCAGCAAAAAGCCGAGATGGTCTTAATTGGTAATGAAACCCTTTCAACGCTTTATAAAAATGCGCAGCAAGGTAATCCCACCCTGGTTGCTCATCATCTCAGTCTCAACACCCGTCTGGGTGCCAGTTTCCCAGCCCAGGTGTTATGCCTGCCGGTCAAAGAAGACGGTATCGTGCGCAGCATCATTCTCATCCTGCGCGACTTGAGTCAAAGTGAAAAGATCCGGGCACACTCTCAGTTGTTGGAGCAGCGCGCTTTTTTGGGTGAAGTAACCGCCATCTTTGCCCATGAGGTCAAGAACCCGATCAACAGCATCTCAACCGGTTTGCAGTTGATCGGTATGAAAATGTCCCCCGATGCGCCTTATGCCGGGTTGGTGGAACGGCTGCAGAACGATTGCACTCGCCTGACACACCTGGTTAAGTCAACCCTCACTTTCTCGAAACCAGTTGAATATCAGATACAACCTGTCGATCTTGCCGACCTGATCCCAGCTATCCTCGACAAATGGGATCCGCGCATGAAAAAGTTGAACATCACATCCAGTTTTTCCGCTCCATCAGAAAGGTTGCTGGTAAAAGCTGACCCGCGTGCGATAGAACAAGTTTTTGTCAACCTCATCAGCAATGCCATCGAAGCCATGGATGAGCGTGGCGGCAGTCTGAACATTAAGCTGTTTCCGGCTTCACCTCAGATCATTCCAGCACAATGTGAGATAATCGTTGCCGATACCGGACCTGGCATTCCGGATGACGTTGTTGAGCACATTTTCGAGCCTTTCCTCACTACCAAGTCAAGCGGTACCGGACTCGGATTGGCAATCACCAAACGAATTGTCACCGCTCATGAAGGAAATATCTATGTCGAAAGCGTTCCTGGAGGAAGTGTATTCCATGTTTTGCTTCCACGGGCTTAAGAAGGGAATTATATGGCTGCATCAATTTTAGTTGTTGACGATGAAGAAACCGCCCGCATGGTTGTTTCAGAGTTTCTCAGAACCAAAGGCTTTGAAGTACAGGAAGCCGGCACATTGGCGGAAGCACGAGCCATCCTGGGACAGGATGGTACTGATATCATCATCCTGGATGTGCGCCTGCCCGATGGCTACGGACCTCATCTGCTGGCTGAGACTGCCAGGCTGCCGCGCCGACCCCAGGTGATTATCGTCACCGCTCACGGCGAAGTGAGCATGGCAGTGGAAGCTATGAAAAACGGTGCCCAGGATTTCATGGAAAAACCTCTGGATTTACTTGAATTGGAAAAATCGGTTAAACGAGCTTCTGAAATGGTCGCCATGCGCAGGGAATTAAACCATCTGCGGGGGAAAGCCAGTCTGGATAAGTTCATCGTCGGCAAAACCCAAAAAATGAAGGCAATCGTCGAACTGGCACACCGGGCAGCCGAGGCTTCTGTTTCGTCACTCATCACCGGTCCAACCGGAACAGGAAAGGAAGTCCTCGCCCGTTATATTCACGAAAGTGGACCCAGATCCAGTAAACCTTTCATTGACGTTAACTGCCCTGCCATTCAATCGACCATGTTTGAATCGGAACTCTTCGGTCACGAAGCGGGCTCTTTTACAGGCGCAACTCATCGCCGCAATGGTCTGATGGAAATTGCTGACGATGGCGTGCTTTTTCTGGATGAAATTTCCTCCATGCCCATGGATCTGCAAGCTAAGTTCCTGCGTGCTTTGGAAGAACGCTCCTTCCGCCGTGTAGGTGGTACATCTTTGATCAGTGTGGATGTCCAGGTAGTCGCTGCCTCCAACCGTAACCTGCAGGAGATGATTGCGAAACACGAGTTCCGTGAAGATCTTTATTACCGCCTCAAGGTCGTTGACCTGGATCTGCCCTCATTAGCCGAAAGAAAAGTGGATATTCCGGATCTGGTTGGTTACTTCCTGCAGCAGTACAACATGAGTATGGGTAAAAATATCCTGGATGTCTCTCCAAAAGCCATGGAAGCCCTGATCAACTATAGCTGGCCTGGCAACATCCGCGAACTACGCAATGCCATGGAGAGAGCCGTTTTGCTCTGCGACGAAGCTGCCATTGACCTCGGTCACCTACCCCTCGATATTTCAAGTCCGCCGTCAAAACCCGGTCAACAACCGTTACCGCTGGCATAGGAGTTGCATCTTAACCTCCAACAGTAATCTGTGTGGAGGTTTTTTATGTTTGATAGCGGAAATCAAATTGTATTGATCGTATCGGTAGTTTTGTTCGGGCTCGGCATTGTTTGCCTGGTTCTCAGCATTTTCATCCTGGCGAAGCAAGCCATGAACCGCAATATCCAGACCATCGCGGATGCGACTACCAAGTTGGCAGATAAAGGGATCACGGATGGTGTTTCAGGTCTGGTCGGAAACGCTTCTTTGCTGATCGGGTCCTTAAATGATCTGGCAAAATCCAACACCGGAATTGGCATCTTTCTCGTGTTCCTCAGCATCCTTTTATTTGCTGGAGCGTATTACTTCGTTAAACCCTATACCGGACCATTGCCCTGATCATTAACAGGCGAAAGGATGTATGATGGCGATAGATTGGCTGCTTAAAGAGCTCGTTTCATGTTTTAATCAGACGGTCAGCCGAAAACTGATTGCGGCGTATCGCGAAAATTTGCTTTTATGGCGGGAATTGAACAACCGCGAACTCCCAACCAGGTGGTTCGATTTTACCAACAATGATTCAAACAGATGGCACCCTGCTCTGCTTTCCTTGTTCTTTCTGGACGAGAATCTGATTGACAAGGATTTCAAGGATATTTTTATACCAGTTCCACAGGAGCTGAACGAAAAAGCTGTCAAAACGCTGGATACGGTCCGCATGACTGGGCTTGAACCAGCCACCTTGAAAGATGCCACCTTGCTGGCATTTTCATTACGTGAGTTCCGTCTTAAGAATTCCAGTTGGAAGGGACTGCTTGGGTTTCTGACTGAAGGGAAAATAGGGCTGCATGCCTGGTCAACCAGCTTGTCTGTTCTGCCAGCCTTGTGCCCGGATTTCGAAGACGCGCTGGAAGAATTAGCCGCAACGACCCAATCAAGCGATGCCTATGACATGGCACAATGCATCACCACCTTGCTCAAAAAACTGCCTCTGGCTGAGAACGAGCAATTTGATTTTGCTGCCAAATTCCTGGATAACGCCGGTCTGCACCTCCAGGTTCAGGTTTTGAACCAACTGCAAGGCGTGGTTTCTGATTCCTTTATCAAACTACTTGCTAATAATCTTTTGATCCAAACAAATCCTGAAATTAAAGACGGTCAGGTGGAAATCTGTCAGAATATGGCTGCCCTTTACCAGTACGCGGGTCAGTCAGAAAAGGCACGTGAAGCTCTTGCGCTTGCATTTAAAGCAATTAACAGAAACCAGGCGGCGATTTTACATAAAATGGCGCTGGAACTTGAACGGACCGAGCCCGAAGAAGCGCGAAAAACCTGGGAACAGGTTTTAGAACTCGAACCTGATAACAGCGACTATCGTAATCAATATGCTGAGTTCTTGGTCAGCCAGGACGAGGTCGATTTTGCATTCGATCTCTTAAACGAATCAGAAGATGAAAACATCAATGCCATTTTCGCATTGCGTTACCCACAGTTACGCGAAAAATCAGGAGATGTCCACACCGCCCTCGACAGCGCGCTGCAAAGAAAAACCCTGCCGACCCGTTCATCACGTTTTGATTTTCAGAGCGATAACCTGAAGGCAGCAGAATACGCCTTCGAGCTAAAACGCTATAAAACTGCAGCTGACTTTATTCGAAAAGCACTACAGGAAGACCCTAACGATTTGAATACCATCAGACTGTCGACCAAAATCAACCAGCGTTTGGCAAATCTGGATGACGCCATTGAATCATCCGCTCTGTTGTCCGTCTTTGAACCAGCAAATATTTCCAACAAGCACGAGCTTGCCAGGCTCTATCTTCAAACCAGGCAGGAACCCAAAGCACTTGAAATCTACCAGGAACTGATCAGTCAATCTGCCCAACCGAAAAGGGAAGATTTGTTGACCTACTCTGAGATCGCCATTAAAGCCGGTCAGCCCGAACTTGCCATACCAATCACGGAAAATTTTCTCTCGCGTGATCAGCTGGATGGTGAAGCTCTGGTTATCCTCTGTAAAGCCCTCATCAATTCAGGTAAAAAGAGCCAGGCAGTTGAACTGTTACAACAAGCCTCCGAGGTCGCACCTGAAAAACCTGCCAGCTGGCTCTCGTTGGCAAAAATCTGGACCGAGTTGGGTGAAAATGAAAACGCCACCCAAGCTCTGCGCAAAGCCAAAGCGGCTTTTCCTGGTGACCCACAAATTTTGAGCGCACTCGGGAAGCTTTACATTGAAAATGAACAAACTACCGATGCCATCGCCGTCCTGAAACAAGCGATCACCCTGGACAAGGAGAATCCTGAAATACGTAAGTTGTTGGCAGGAGCACTCTTGAAACAAGGCTACACCAAGGAAGCCTGGGACATGCTTGAATCTTTAGAGGACGATTACGCCAGCGATCCTGAATTAGCCCTGGTGTTGGGGCAAACCTACCTGGCGTTGGATGATGCCGTAAGTGCAAGGCAATTACTGCAATTTGCCTGGAATAGCCTCCATCGCGAGGATACACTCCTGGCATATGCCAATTGTCTGTTGGCATTGAACAAACAACGTCCGGAAGTCAACCAGAAGGAATTGGAAAGTCTGCTCGAAGCCCTATTGAACAATCGCGATAAGTTGAAGCAGGATTTCGATCTGGCGATGCTGGCAACGGATCTAAATGCTGCTATTGGGAACCACGAATCAGCATACGAAAGCTATCTGAAACTCCTGGACAATCCCCAATCCAAATCACCGCGATCCTACCATCACCTGCAGCTTCAAATCGGGAAGACAGCCCTAAACCTGGGATTGAATGATATCAGCCTGGCATCCCTCCAGGAAGCTACGATGGTCAGCCCGGATGATCTTGAAACCCGTCATGTACTCACCAACGCGTACCTGAAAGCTGGTTTGGGAAACGAGGCATTCAATACTGCCCGTGCCAGCCTGCAAATAGCCCCTGCAGATCTGGATAACTTGCTCTGGTTCAGTGAATTTATGAGCAATCAGGACAATGAAAGAGAAGCCATCCAGGTTCTCAAAGATGCCATCCATCTTCGCCCTGAGGATAAGACCCTCTATCTCACTCTTGCCCGCACTTATGTCCGCTTGAATGACCTTGAAGAGACCAAGTCCACACTCGACCGTATGTTGTCGATTGATGGAGTCACAACCGAGGAGTACGTAGATGTCGCCAATCTCTACCTGCATCTCGATCAGACAGAAGAAGCCTCTGCCATCATCCAAAGGGCAATATCAGGCAATCCCTCCCCTGATTTCCAGGAAACCCGCAACCTGGTTTATTCCATTTTGCGGTTGGGCGATGCTGCCGCCGCTTTGCAACTGATACAGGAGTTGTCTGATTCCCTGGGAAACCACCCTTGTTATCCAATATTACTCAGCGATGTCCTGACTGCCAACCGTCAGTTCCTCCCAGCCTTGGAAAAGCTCAGCCCGCTTGTTCAAAGTCTTGAATTCAGTG
>Ga0209510_1004546_pt1 | contig 12133 bp, 10 predicted proteins | sample BiotimSIPDNA_FD_185749 | JGI IMG/M metagenome (GOLD analysis project Ga0209510, IMG submission 185749) | Anaerobic biogas reactor microbial communites from Washington, USA - Biogas_R1 time_0 SIP DNA (SPAdes) (version 2) | ecosystem: Engineered > Bioreactor > Anaerobic > Unclassified | place... | reverse complement strand
GTCCCCCGTGCAGCAGGCCAGCGTTCTCACCGGAATGTCCAGCGTGCGGAAATAGTCCACCGTGTTTTGCCACAGCTTCTCGTACCACATCAGGCTGTCCTCCGGCCGGCACAGCACGATCATCTCCTGCTTTTCAAACTGGTGGATGCGGTAGACCCCCCGCTCCTCGATGCCGTGGGCCCCTACCTCCTTGCGGAAACAGGGGGAATAGCTGGTGAGCGCCTGGGGCAGCTCTGCCTCGTCCAGGATGGTGTCGATGAACTTGCCAATCATGGAATGCTCGCTGGTGCCGATCAGATAGAGATCCTCCCCTTCGATTTTGTACATCATGTTTTCCATCTCGGCAAAGCTCATCACCCCGGTCACCACTTCGCTTCTGATCATATAGGGCGGGATATAGTAGGTGAAGCCCCGGTCAATCATAAAATCCCGGGCGTAGGCCAGCACCGCGGAATGAAGGCGGGCCACGTCCCCCTTGAGGTAATAAAAGCCGCTGCCGCTGGTCTTCCGGGCGGCATCCAGATCGATGCCGTCAAGGCGCTCCATGATGTCCACATGGTAGGGCACCTCAAAATCCGGCACCAGGGGCTCGCCAAAGCGCTGCATCTCCACATTTTCGCTGTCATCCTTGCCCAGGGGCACGGAGGGGTCCATGATCTGGGGAATCAACAGCATCTTCTCTTTAAGCGCCTGGGCGTATTCCGCTTCCTTCTGCTCCAGGTCCGCCAGCTCCGCCTGCAGGTCCTTCACCTGCTGTTTGACGGCCTCCGCCTCCGCCTTCTGCCCTTTTTGCATCATGGCGCCGATCTGCTTGGAGAGGGTGTTGCGCTGGCTTCGCAGGGTATCCGCCCGCTGGATGGCCCCCCGGTTCAGGCGGTCCAGTTCCGCCGCCTCGTCCACCAGCGCCAGCTTGTGGTCCTGAAATTTGCGCCGGATGTTGTCCTTGACCAGCTCCGGCTTCTCCCGGATGAGGTTGATGTCAATCATGATAACGCCTCCTTGAATATTCAAATGCTGCGGCCCTGGGAAAAGAAAAAGCCCCGTCTCCCATGGGACGGAAGGCTCCGCGGTGCCACCCAAATTGCCGTAATCGGCCGCTTATGGCGCTGTATGGGGCGCTTCCCCGGCTGCTCCTCGCAGCCCGCTCCCGGGCGGAAGGCTGTGCCCGCTGCCGCCTCGCAGCCCCGGCGGCTCTCTGCCTGCGGTTTTCCAGCAGTTTCCCGTTCATCGCGATGGCGCAATCTTAGCATACTCAGGGCCGACGCGCAATCATGCTTCTGTAAAACACAAACATTTCCCTCCCATTTGTATGGGAACAATAAAACGCTTGACATCCTGTCTGACAGCCTCTATACTCATTGTCAGATTGATTTTGAGGCAGATAATACCGCGGCATTGACAGGCGGCATTAAATCTGCAAGAAAAATGAATAAATATGTGTTTCGGGATTCCAGAGAATCACACCAAACAACACAAGGAGGGAAAGGAATGAATATTATCGTTCCAATCAAACAGGTACCGGAAACCAGCAATGTCAAAATGGACCCCGTCACTGGCACCATGATACGCGATGGTGTGGAGAGCATCATCAACCCCCTGGACCTCTACGCCATCGAGGCGGCTACCCTGCTGAAGGAAGCCCACGGCGGCAAGGTCACCGTCATCACCATGGGCCCCATGAACGCGGACAAGGCGCTCAAAGAGGCCATCGCGATGGGCTGTGACGATGCGGTGTTAATTTCAGACCGTGCCTTTGCCGGCGCTGATACCTGGAGCACATCCTACGTTTTGGCCCAGACCATCAAGGAGCTGGGCGACTACGACCTGATCCTCTGCGGCGAACGCGCAACCGACGGGGACACCGGACAGGTGGGCCCCAACATCGCCGCGGCGCTGGATGTGCCGCTGGCCACCTATGTCAGCGAAATTGAGTCCGCTGACCCCGATTCAGGGGAACTGCTGGTCTGGCGCATGACGGAATACGGCTATGAGAAGCTACAGCTTCCCCTGCCGGCGCTCATGACGGTTGTCAAGGAAATCAGCTTCCCCAGGCTGCCCACCCTCAGGGGCAAGCAGCGCGCCCGCTCAGCTGAAATCAAGCTCTACAACGCCAGTAACCTGGATGTGGATAAGGACAAAATCGGCCTGAAGGGCTCCCCCACCCGCGTTATCAAGATTGAGACCCCCAAGGTCGCCCGGGGCGGCACCCTGCTGAAGCCCACTGACGACCAGGAGCTTGCGGAAGCGGTGGACCAGCTGATTGACTTCCTCAAAGCCAAAGAGATTATATAAGGAGGCCTAAATGACACATCAAGGCGTATGGACCATTGCGGAAGCCCATGAAGGCAAAATAAGAACCGTATCCTACGAACTGCTGGCCCGCGGCCGCAAGCTGGCTGATGACCTGGGCCAGGAATTGGTTTCCGTCCTGATCAGCGGCAAAGTGGAGGAGAGCGAGCTTCAGACCCTCATCGCCCGGGGCGCTGACCGCGTGCTGGTGGTGTTTGACGAATGGCTGGACAGCTTCATCGCAGAAACCTACTCCAACATCCTCTGCGAGATGATTCAGGAGCGCCGCCCGGAAATCGTGCTGGCGGCCGCCACCTTCAACGGACGCACCCTGCTGCCTCACGCCGCGATGCGCCTGCATGTGGGGCTGACGGCGGACTGCACGGGCCTAGCCATTGACCCCAACACCCGCGACCTGCTGCAAACCCGGCCCGCCATTGGCGGCAATATCCTGGCCACCATCAAGTCCCCGGATCATCGGCCCCAGATGGCCACCGTACGCCCCAAATCCACCAAACCCCTGGATAAGGACGAAAATCGCAAGGGGGAGATTGAGCATGTTCCCTTCCGCACCAGCCTGGTGGACAGCCGGGTGAAACGCCTGGCCGTCCGTGAGGACGAAGGAGAAGACGTGAACATCCAGGAAGCGGATGTGGTGGTCGCAGGCGGACGCGGCATGAAGAAGGCGGAGAACTTTAAGCTTCTCCACACCCTGGCCAAGGCCTTGGGAGGCGTGGTGGGCGCGTCCCGGGACGCGGTGGACCGCGGCTGGGCCAAGTACCCCCAGCAGGTGGGCCTCTCCGGCAAAACCGTCACGCCCAAGCTCTATGTCGCGGCGGGTGTATCCGGCTCCATCCAGCATCTGGCCGGCATGAAAACCTCAGACAACATCATCGCCATCAACACCAATGAGGACGCGACCATCTTCCAGGTCGCCGACTTTGGCATCGTCGGGGACCTTTTTGAGGTCCTGCCTCTGCTGAACAAGAAGCTGGAAGAGGAGGTTTCAAAATGAACTACGGACGCATTACACCGGAGATTATCAAAGCGCTGGAGGACATCGTAGGCGCCCGCAACATCATCCGGGATGAAGAGGCAATGGCCCCCTATTCCCATGACGAAACACCGGCAGACCAATACGGCGTGATGCCTGGCGTAGTGGTCACCCCCACCACCACCCAGCAGGTGGCAGCACTTGTGAAGCTGGCCAACAGGCATCTTATTCCCGTCACCCCCCGGGGCGCTGGGTCCGGGCTGTCCGGCGGCGCCATCCCGGTCTACGGCGGGATTCTCCTGTCCGTGGAAAAGATGAACAAGGTGCTGGAAATCGACAAAGCCAACATGATGATCGTGGTGGAGCCTGGCCTTGTCACCAATGAGATCAACGATTTGGTGGCTGATCAGGGGCTCTTCTTCGCCGGATACCCCATGAGCCTTGAGTCTTGCTTTGTGGGCGGCAACATCGCGGAGAACGCGGGCGGCGGCAAGGCGGTCAAGTACGGCGTGACCGGCCAGTATATCATGGGCATGGAGTTGGTCACCCCGGAGGGAGAAGTGGTAATGCTGGGCGGCAAAAATGTCAAGGACGTCACCGGCTATGACCTGAAGAAGCTGATCGTGGGCTCTGAGGGCACCCTGGGCATTGTCACCAAGGCCATCATCAAGCTGTCCCCCAAACCCAAATTCCAGTCCGACCTGCTGGTGCTCTTTGAGGATGTGGACACCGCCATCGCGGCCGTGCCCGTTATCTTCTCCAAGGCGGGCATCACCCCCACCTCCATTGAGTTTATGGACAAGGCCAGCGTCTACACCACCTGCAACTACCTAAACGAGCACCTGCCCTATCAGCAGGCCGGCTCCATGCTGCTGGTCTCAGTGGACGGCACAGAAAAGGATCAGGTGGACCTGGACGCGGAGCGCATCGGCGAGCTGCTGATGAAAAACGGCGCCATCGAGGTCTATGTGGCCGACAACTACACCACCCAGGAGCGGGTTTGGTCCGTGCGCCGCAATATCGCGGAGGCCTTTAAGGTCTATTCCCCTCATCAAAGCCTGGAGGACATCGTGGTGCCCATTGCGGACATCGCCACGCTGATGCCCAAGGTGGCGGCCATTTCCAAAAAGTACGACATCGCCATGCCCACCTATGGCCACGCGGGGGACGGCAACCTGCACACCACCCTGGTGAAAAACCCCGCTTCCACGATGGAGGAATGGTATGAGATCGAGGAGAAGGCCCTTGAGGAGCTGTATGAAGCGGTGCATGAAGTCGGTGGCAAACTCTCCGGTGAGCACGGCATCGGCATTAAGCGCAAGCAGTACATGCAAAACCTGATGGATCCGGTAGAACTGAAAATGATGCGCAGCATCAAGCGCGCCCTTGACCCCAACAACATCATGAACCCGGGCAAGATGTTTGATCTGGAGCCGGAGAATGGCTAAGGCCGAAAGGAGCGATCCGTGAGTATCAAGCTTCCCTATGGCAAAGGCTACAAGGAGCTCACCGTGGAGGAGGGGCACCTGAAAGCCGTGCTGTTATCAAAGGCGCATGCGTATAAGCCTGATATGGGCGAGGCGGAAATGGTGCGGGCGGCGCTTAATAAGCCCACCAACTCGCCGCCCCTTGCCGAGTTGGCCCGCGGAAAAAAGCGCATTGTCATCATCTCAAGCGACCATACTCGCCCGGTGCCCTCTCACATCATCATGCCGGTCATGCTGGAGGAGCTGCGCAAGGCAAGCCCCGAGGCCCATATCACCATCCTGGTGTCCACAGGCTTTCACCGTGCCACCACCCAGGAGGAACTGCGCGCAAAATATGGGGATGAGATTGTGGACACGGTGCATATCCATGTGCACAACAGCTTTGAGGACGAGATGGTGGATCTGGGCCTTCTCCCCTCCGGCGGCAAGCTGATTATCAACAAGGTGGCCATAGAAGCAGACCTGTTGATCGGCGAAGGCTTTATCGAGCCCCACTTCTTCGCCGGATTCTCCGGCGGGCGCAAGAGCGTGCTGCCCGGCATTGTCAGCTTTAAGACCGTGCTGGCCAACCACTGCGCTGAATTCATCGCCTCTCCCTATGCCCGCACAGGGGTGCTTGAGAACAACCCCCTGCACCGGGATATGCTTCATGCCGCCCAGGTGGCGAACATGGCTTTCATTATTAATGTGGTTATCGACTCGGATAAAAAAATCATCAAGGCCTTTGCCGGCCACCGGGAAGATGCCCATTATGAGGGCTGCGCCTTTGTGCGCGAGCTGGCTGGGGTAAGCCGGGCGGAGGCGGACATCGCCGTCACCACCAACGGCGGCTATCCCCTGGATCAGAATATTTATCAGGCTGTCAAGGGGATGACAGCTGCGGAGGCAACTGTAAAAGAAGGAGGTGTCATTATCATCGCTGCGGAGTGCAGCGACGGCCACGGTGGCCAGGTATTCTTTGAAACGTTCGACCAGGCGTCAGGTCCCAAGGAGGTGATGGACGGCATCATCCACAAAACGCGTGATGAAACGGTGGCGGATCAATGGGAGTCTCAAATTCTGGCGCGAATTCTTCTGCGTCACCCAGTCATCATGGTGACTGGCGCGCCGCGGGAAATGGTGGAGGCCATGCACATGCGCTACGCGGACTCTTTGGAAGAAGCCATGGACATCGCCAAAAGCCTGGTCAACAAGCCTGATTATCAAGTCACGGTTATCCCTGACGGCGTATCCGTCATCGTGGTCCCCTGAGAGTTTACCAGAATAACAAGGGAGGCAAGACTGTATGCATGCGTTGTTAGCTTTTACACCCATCATCCTGATCGTCGTCCTCATGGCCGTCTTTAACAAGCCGGCCAAAATCGCTATGCCCATCGCCTGGCTGCTGGCGGCTGTCATCGGCCTGACCGTCTGGCAGATGGACATCATGAAGGTGCTGGGCTTCTCCGTCTTTGGCCTGCTTAAGGCGGTGGATGTCCTGCTGATTATCTTCGGCGCCATCCTGATTCTCAACACGTTGAAGAAGTCCGGCGCCATGAGCGTGATCAGCGGCGGCTTCAACAACATCAGCAAGGACCGCCGCGTCCAGGCCATCATCATCGGCTGGATGTTCGGCGCGTTCATCGAAGGCGCCGCCGGCTTTGGCACCCCCGCCGCGCTGGCCGCCCCCTTGCTGGTGGGCCTTGGCTTCCCCGCGGTGGCTGCCGCCATGGTGGGGCTGGTTATGAACTCCACCCCCGTGTCCTTTGGCGCGGTAGGCACCCCTGTGGCCATGACCATGACCGTGCTTTCCAGCACCCTGCAAAGCCTGGGCGTAGACCCGGCGGTGTTTGAGAAAAACATCACCCTGTTTGTGGGCCTGGGCCACGGCATCGTGGGCACCTTCATTCCCCTTCTGGTGATCTCCCTGATGACCAAAATCTATGGCAAGAACAAGAAGTTCTCCGACGGCCTGAAAGCCGCGCCTTTCGCCATCTTCGCGGGCCTGGCCTTCACCCTGCCCTACACGCTGATCGCGGCCTTCATCGGCAAGGAGCTGCCCTCCCTGCTGGGCGCGCTGATCGGCCTGGTTATCACGATGTTCGCGGCCAAGCGCGGCTTCCTGGTCCCCAAAAACACCTGGGAATTCCCCGCCAGGGAAGAGTGGGATTCGGAGTGGACCGGCGGCAAAATCGAGGAGAACAAGCCTTCCAGCATGCCCATGATAAAGGCCTGGATGCCCTATGTCCTCATCGCGGCCATCCTGGTTATCACCCGCATTCCCGGCGTGGGCCTTAAGGAATGGCTGAACACGCTGCTGATCAGGATTCCCAATGTGCTGGGAAGCGGGCTGGACTATACCCTTGCCTGGGCCTACAACCCCGGCATCGTGCCCTTCATCCTCATCGCTCTGATCTCCTTCCTTCTGTATCGCATGACCGGACAGGAGGTCAAGGAGGTGCTCAAGTCCACCGGCAAGCAGATGACGGGTGCTGCCATCGCTCTGTTCGCGGGCGTTGCCATGGTGCAGCTGATGCTCAACTCCAATGTGAACAACGCCGACCTGCCCAGCATGATGCGTGCCATGGCGCAGGCGCTGGCGGATATCTCCGGACGCTTCTATATCGTGGTGGCGCCGTTTATTGGGGTCTTGGGCGCGTTCATCTCCGGCTCCAATACCGTCTCCAACAACCTCTTTGCGGGGCTTCAGTTTGAGGCGGCCAACATCCTGGACATGCCGGAAGTGCTCATCGTGGCGCTTCAGGTCATGGGCGGTGCCATTGGCAACATGATCTGCGTGAACAATGTGGTCGCCGTCTGCGCCACCGTGTCCACCTCGGGCAAGGAGGGCAAGCTTATCCGAACCAATATGCTGCCCATGTTCATCTATTCTGTGGCTGCCATTATTGTGATCGGCATTTTCATCTACAGCGGGATGGACCCGGTGCCGATTGCGCCGCCTGTGCCGGTGCTTCCCCTTCCCTGATCAGACCCGGAAGAAAAACGCCGCGCGGTTTTGGGCCGCGCGGCGTTTTTCCATTGATCTCTCAGTTGTCCTCCGGGCTTTCGATGCCCTGGAGCAGCTTGGTCATCATCCAGCCTGTTTTGCCCTCCACCCAGACCTGGGTCCACCATTCGCCGTATTTCAGCACCCAGACCTGGCTGCCGTTGGGGTAAAGGCCCTGGCTATCTGAGGCGGTGGAGGCCCGCTGCCGGAGGTGAGCGCCCTGGCCCTCCGCGTTGTCCACCCGGGTGATATAGGCAAAGTTTTCAGGCGGGACAAGGGGCGCGGGGGTGACCGTGGGCCCCGGGGTTTCACCCGGCAGCAGGGCCGGGGGCAGGGGGGACGCGGCAACGGGCTGGGGATCAAGGCCCCAGGCCATCATAAAGCCCACCCGCCCGTCCGGGGCTGCCACCTGGGCAAAATCCTCCGTGAAGCCCAGCACCTTCATCTGGGTGCCGTTGCGGTAGGCGGTCACCTTCTCAGACTGAAAGGACTGGGCCGCCCGCATGGTCAGGGAAGGCCCGTCCTGATAGGCCACGCTCACCCGGGGCAGAAGGTCCGCAACGCTGTCCGGCAGCGGATCAAGGGCCACATCCTCCAGGCGCATATAGCCCTCCAGGCTGCCGATGCCAAGGCGCAGCCAGCCTCTTTCCGGCAGGGCCAGCACCCGGGCCACCACCCCGGGGAAATAGCGGCCAAGGGAACTGGCGCCGCTTTGGGGACGGGCGCGCAGGACGGGGCGATCCTCCGGGTTTTCCGGGGCGACCACCGCGGTGCTAAAGCCGTCCTCCGCCGTCTTGGGGCGCAGATTCTGGGCGGGTGTCCAGCCCCTGAGCATCTCGCCGCCCTCGGTGAACACCCTGATTTCCGCCCAGCCGCCCTGGCTTGAGAGCATCTCAAAGGCCTCCCCCGGCTGAAGCAGCCTGAGGGCCGCGGAGCCCTCATCCGCCGCCTCATAGACGCCGGCGGCCTCCCCGGCGTTAACATAAAGGGAAGGGGCGACCTCCCCGCTTTCAGCCAGGACATTCAAGGACACAAGAAGCAGCGCCATCAACAGGACCAGGGCCCTGGTCCCCCGGAATCTTTTCATCATTTATAGCTCACCTTTCTCCATCATCGCTTTCTGCCCTCAGGGCAGAGTGAACTCCGCCTCAAAGGGAAGGCTGGCCCCGTCCGGAATCAGGGGGCTTACCACCACCTTCACCGGCCCCTGGCCGCTTAGCAGATAGTCCGTGGCCTCGGAGATCATCTCCCCCGGCTTCACCGCGCCCACATTGGGCAGCACCAGGCCTTCACCGCCCCTGGGCACAAAGGTGACATCGCTGGGGCTGCCGTCCTGAAAGGCCATCACGGTGATCAGCATCAGGGGGTTTAAGGGCTCCGTGCTGTTGTTTCTCAGGTCATACAGAAGGGTAAAGGCGGGCCGGCCTTCAAAATCCTCCCCCCGGATAAGGCCCTTGACGCCCACAAAAAAACCCGCCACGCTGCCCGTGGCCAGATAATCGGTATCCGCGATGCGGCGGCGGGCCAGCTCCTGGTTGGCGCTGTCCGCAACCGCCTGGAGCTCCTCATCGCTGAGCGCCTGAAAGTCAAAGTCCCCCGCCAGGCCAACAAGGGGCAGGAGCATGGCGGCCAGCAGGACGATGCTCAGGATGCGTTTCATGATGTTTCCTCACTTCCATGCCGTGGGCCGGGCGTTTGTCTCCGGCCCTTGTGTCATTATACCCAGCGGGTGTTTTTCACCAAGCGGCCCTGCCCCCGGCACGGGAATTTTTGGACGGGAAATCCCGGCCTGTTTTCCCCCGCAGAATCCTTTTCGCCTCCGCGCGTTGACAGGGCCCCGCCGCCTTTCTATACTGAGCGCAGAAAAGAGAACTGATGTTCTCATTAAGGAGGAGCCCATGATCAGCCAGGAACTGCGCCAACTGCGGGCGGACATGAACCGCGCCCGCATCAGCCGCAAGGAGGGGGCAAAAGCCCTGCACCTGTCCTACAGCGTCTTTAACCGCAAGCTGCGCGGAGAGCGGCCCCTTCTGCCGGAGGAGGCAAGGCGGCTGAGGGCCTACATCGATAAGGAGGCAGGGCAGGGGTGATGGCCAGGCGATATCTGGAAAGCGTGGGGCTGATGGAGGATCGGCTTAACATCCTTTTGCGCCAGCAAAGCGTGCTGGCCGCCCTGGCCCAGGCGGAGGGGGAGGACCGCAAACTGCGCCAGGCCCAGTCGCAGGCCCTGGGGGAGGGCATCCAGAGCGCCTGGCAAAAGCTGCACCGCCAGCGCCGCCTGGTGAACCACAGCATTGAGCGCCTCCCCAGGGAGGAGGAGCGGCAGCTGCTTTCCCTGCGCTATCTCAGCCGCCTGTCCTACCCGGACATCGCGGAGGTGCTGGGCTACTCCCAGCGCCAGGTCTTCCGCATCCACCACCGGGCGCTGATGCACATGGAGGCCCTGGCCGCGGGCATGGAGGGGGAATGACCAAAAGGCGCCGCCAGCCACAGCAGCGCCTTTTGATTTGGTTTTTTCCAAGGGACCGGGTCTATTCCCCGGATCCTTCCGCCATCTCCAGCATCTGCTGGTTTATCTGCTGGTAACTGGCTTCCCCGCCATAGGTGAGCAGCCCGTCGCTGAAGCGCTCGTTCTGGCTGCCCTGATAGTAGTTGGAGATCATGTTCAGCGCGATCACGCAGCTCTCCCCCGGGCCTTTCACCGCCTGGTCAAAGGGCAGGGAGTTGTCATAATTCACCGCCTTCACCGTGGCGGCGTCCGGGAACATGCCCCAGGCGCGGTAGCGCATCACGGTGGGTTCCGCTTTTTTCTCAATGGACACCCGCACCGTGCCGTTTGCCACCACCACATGGGCATAGCCGATCAGCCAGCCGTCCTCCGTCACCAGGCCCAGGCGCTGGTCGCTGTCATAGCTCAGATCCAGATAGATCAGCCGCAGGGTGGAGCCCATCCCGCCCGGGTACTCGCTGGCCAGGGGGCCATAGGCCACGGTGGGAATCTCATACTTGTACCCCCTGGGCGCGAAATTGCGGGAGCTGGCCTGGCCGCCGCACACGCTGCAATGGGTGATCTCCAGGCCCGGCTTGGCAAGGGTGGCTTTCCGCTCCTCCACCCACATGTTGTCAGATTTATGGGGGAGCTTGGCGATGGCTCTGGATTCAATTAAATTGCATCTGTTGCACTTGCGCTGTTCTTTCCCCTCTTTTGTACATGAGGCTGGCGTGTCTACTGACCAATTGCTGAATTTATGTCCCCAAGCGGCTTCTTTCTTAGTGTCTTTAACGCCGCATAACTTGCATATGCGTTCTGCTATTCCTTCCTTGGTACAGGAAACCTCCTGTGTCGTTTTCCAACTGCCAAAATTATGCTTTAACGCAGGATCCGCCTTGTTTTCCTGAGTAGCGCATATATTACATGTTCTTGTAAGGTTACCGTCCACCTCACACTTCGCGGCAGGGTTGGAAACCCAGTTCCCCCACTCGTGGCCTGTCTTTGGCAGAACATTTGTTTCTCGCTCCCCCTTACAAAGCTGGCAGTATTTTTCCCGTAAGCCATCTGTTGTACATGTCCGAGGCTCTATTGTTATCCAGTCGGTCATTTGATGGCTGATTTTCTTCACATCCTCATAATCCTTCTCGCCACATGTTTTACAGGTGGCTGTTTTTTGACCAACCTCGGTGCATGTTGCAGGTTTGGTCAGTATATAATCACCCCAAGTATGGCCCTTTGCTTTCGGTTCATTATAGTCAGTTGTCGTCACGCCACACTTGCTACAGGTCTTGGTACTCGAACCGGAATCAGTGCACGTCGCAGGAGTCTTCTCAATCGGTTTTCCCCACTCATGAACACAATCATCTGCTATCGCCACACCAGCCATCCCCACCAACAAACAGCACACCAACAGCGCGCCCAAGGTTCTCCTGAATCTCGACATGGTCTGTTCTCCTTTCCATTACGGTTTCAATATTGACTGATTCATATTCTGACTGATTAGCTGTCATTATAGGCAGGCCGAGAGGGTATGTCAAGCAGCACACAGCGCAAAACCGCGTTCCCCCTTCTCTCTATCTATTAGACGGATGAGAAGACCAAAATGTTTCATCTTCGCAGAAAAAATTTTTGTTTTTCATTTTCTGCCCCACAAAAGCACACGGGAACAAAAAAAGGGTTGGAGGAGGGGGCCCAACAATCACAGGGCTTCTCGGACGATGCGCTGTGAGGCGCCATTTGGGGCTCCCCTGTCAATCATCAAGGCCCGCTTGCGCTGCAAAGGTCTTATACCCTTCCGCCGCTTTTTGAAAGAGCCCAAAACCCATCGCTCCGACCTCTTTGAAAAGGGATTTAATTGGCAGACAGGCAATAATCAGCCTGCCCTT
>Ga0209510_1004542_pt1 | contig 12137 bp, 9 predicted proteins | sample BiotimSIPDNA_FD_185749 | JGI IMG/M metagenome (GOLD analysis project Ga0209510, IMG submission 185749) | Anaerobic biogas reactor microbial communites from Washington, USA - Biogas_R1 time_0 SIP DNA (SPAdes) (version 2) | ecosystem: Engineered > Bioreactor > Anaerobic > Unclassified | place... | reverse complement strand
TTACCGTGACAATGGCTTCCTGGATGTGGTGATCAATGAGGCGGATGTTCGTATTGAGTATCCCGAAGACCGCCGCATGCAGATCGTGATTCCCGTTTCTGAAGGTAAGCAGTACAGTCTGGGCAACCTCAGTGTGCAGGGGAACACGGTATACACTGACTTCGAGCTTCTCCGGTTGGTGCGGCTTGTTCCCGATTCCGTGTTCTCCCCGGATAAGGTGGATGAGGCGGCAAGCGATCTCCAGAAGTATTACGGATCTCAGGGTTATCTCGATACATCCGTGAGGGCGGAGCGGGTTCCCAATATGAGCACCGGGAAGATCGACATCCTTTTCCGGGTGGATGAATCTGACAAGATCTACGTCGAGAACATCAACATTCAGGGAAACACGACGACCAAAACGATTGTCATCCTTCGCGAGTTGGCGTTGGCGCCAGGTGAAGTCTTTGACATGATCCGGATGGAAAACAGCAAGCTTCGTCTGGAGAACACCCGGTATTTTGAATTCGTCAACCTCACTCCGGAGGAGACGAACATCCCGGGACGCCGCAATATGCGCGTTACGGTGAAAGAAGGACGCACCGGTAATTTCTCATTCGGTGCCGGATTCAGTTCGCTTGAGCAGGCATCCTTTTTCACAGAAATCTCGATGGGAAATTTCGACTTGTTCAACTGGAGGAGTTTCTTTCAGGGGGATGGACAGAAGTTCCGCCTGAGGCTGTCGGTGGGTTCCCGCCGAAACGAAGCGGTGTTGGATTTCCAGGAGCCGTGGTTGTTTGAGAAACGTCTCGCACTCGGGGTTCAGTTATTCCGTGAAGAGACCGACAAACTAATCTCCGAATACGACATCCAGCGGACCGGATTCAGTGTTTCCCTGCGCCAACGTTTGTTTGAATTGGTTGAAGGTATTTACGCCTACCGCTGGGAGAATATCCAATACAGCAACGTGTCATCCGCACTCACCCAGGCCTACGGCAGGAACATGTTTGGCGATCGGGATGCCTCGCGTTTCAGTTTCACCCTTTTGCGGGACACCCGCAACCGGATGGTCTTCACTTCCCGCGGCAGTCGTGTATCGTGGATGAATCAGGTTTCCGGAACTGTTTTTGGGGGTGACGTGGATGCGTGGAACTCGGAACTCAGGTTGGCCCAGTTCATTCCGACCTTCAGTACATTAAATCAGTCCCTTGCCATCCTCGGCCGTGTGGGAACCGTGATGCCACTCGAAGACGCCCGTTACGTTTACGCATCCGACCGCTATTACCTTGGTGGACCGGAAGATCTCCGTGGCTTTGAGTATCGTGAAGTCGGCCCCAAAACCTCAAACGGAGTTACCACTGGCGGCAATACCTACGGATTCGTGTCTTTCGAGTATCAGTTCCAGTTGTCTGAGCAGTTCCAGTTTGTGACCTTCTACGACTGGGGCTTCCTGAATGCGGAAGACTTCGATTTCAATCCCGCCAAGTATAACGACAACTTCGGGTTCGGAATCCGGATGCTTGTCATGGGTGCTCCGATGCGTTTGGATTACGGGATTCCGATCACCTCCGATAGCCTCAATGATAAAGGCGGTCAGTTCCATTTCTCTTTTGGTACACGTTTCTGAAATCACATATCACACAGATCATTATAAACCCTATGAAAAAAGTCCTACTCAGTCTGGCCATTTGCGGATTGGCTTTCTCCCTGCACGCACAGAAGGCTCCAAATCTGGTTACTGTCGATGTCAATAAAGCGCTGGCCGGATATGCCCGTCTTCAGGATGCCCAAGTGAAGTTTGAGGCTTCCGTCACCACCGCCCGCGAAGAGCTCGAGGCCGAAGGTGAGAAGCTTCGCACCGCTGCTGAAGCGATTAACAAGCTTCAGGAGGAGTCTGAAAACCCTGCTCTCAACACCGCGAAAGTCGACGAGATCAAGAAGAAGATCGAAGGAGAAATCGAGTCTTTCCGCGCCAAGGAAGCTGAGTTCAACCAGCTGCGTCAGCGCACCGAGCGCACCCTCGGCGAGCGCCGCAATAACATCATCAGTCTGCACCTAGATGAAGTGAAAGATGCCATTAAGAAGGTGTGCAAGGACAAGGGTGCCACCCTCGCTCTGAATGTGGAAGGCAGTGTTGTGCTCTATGCTGACGCATCCTTTGATATCACCAACGACGTGCTTCAGGCCCTCAATGCGAGTGCTCCAGCACCCAAGTGAGGATATCGAATTGTCTTTGTTCCGACTCTTCTGAGTCGCTTTGAGAATGATTTGAAGCCCCGCTGAAAAGCGGGGCTTTTTGTTTGTTGAATCTCAATTGTTCTGGTGTTTTGAGGCATTGTGTAGATAGTTCAGGATCATGATGGAACTCGGTCTTTCAGTAGAAGTGGTGGCGTCCTGGATTCCCGGCAGCCGGGTGGAAGGGCGTTCCATCCCGATCCGGAGGATTGCCCCACCGGATTGTGCGGATCAAGGAGACTTGTGTTTTATTGCCGACAAAAAACATCTTTCCGGAGTGAGGGATCTTTCGGGTGTTTGTTTGCTTGTGGGTGAAGGGTGGGAGCTTCCGGAATCCGGATGCTGCACGGTATTGCGTGTTCCGGACCCGATGTCCGCGATGATTGAGGTGTGCATGCGTGTTGAGCGCATATTTTGGCCGATGGCTGAGGCCGGGATCCACCCCGGGGCTGTGGTTCATCCCAAGGCCCGTGTTTCGCCTTTGGCTACCGTTGGTCCTTGTGTGGTGATCGAGGAAGGTGCGGAGGTCGCGGATGGAGCGGTATTGGAAGCGCATGTTTTCGTTGGCGCACATGCCTGTGTTGGGCTCCGTTCCATTGTGAGGCCCAATGCTGTGATCGGGGCTTATTCAGTGGTCGGTGCAAACTGCATTGTCGGACCCGGAGTGGTGCTTGGCACACCTGGCTTTGGCTATCGATTTGATGGCGCTACAGGTTCGCATGTGCCGATTCCTCAGATCGGGCGGGTGCGCATTGAGGACGATGTCGAAATCGGTGCGAACTGTGCGATTGATCGTGCCAGGATAGGGGAAACAATCATCGGTAGGGGTACGAAGATCGATAATCTGGTCCATATCGGGCACAATGTGCGGGTCGGGAAGGCTTGTATCCTATGTGGACAAGTCGGGATCAGCGGCAGCGTGTGTCTGGGAGACTACGTGGTAATGGGTGGGCAAGTGGGAATAGGTGACCACCTGAAAGTGGCCTCGAAGACGCAGATCGGGGGGAAAACAGGGGTGATCTCCAGCATCGAAGAGGAAGGTGGCAAGTATTTCGGGATTCCCGCTATGGAGCTGAATGTGGCACTTCGTGTTGTATCCTTGCAAAAGCGCTTGCCGGAGCTTTTTAAACGCGTTAAGCAACTGGAACAAGAGATTTTGAATAAGGGATAGGAATGAGTGATCAAGAACTGAAGATTTTTGCGGGTTCATCAAACGAAGCCCTTGCAGAGAAGATCTGCAAGGAGATCGGAATCCCGCTGGGTAAGGCATTTGTGAACAGTTTCCCGGATGGCGAAACATTCGTGCAGATTCAGGAGAATATCCGGGGTGCGGATGTGTTCATCATTCAGTCGACCAGCACACCGGCCAACCATCACCTGATGGAACTGCTGATCATGATCGATGCGGCCCGTCGTGCTTCGGCCGCCCGTATCACGGCTGTGCTTCCTTTCTACGGCTATGCGAGGCAGGACCGTAAGGACAAATCGCGCGTGCCTATCACTGCAAAACTTGTTGCGAACCTTCTGGTGGCAGCCGGTGCAAACCGTGTGTTGACCGTCGATTTGCACGCTCAGCAGATTCAGGGCTTCTTCGATATCCCTGTGGATGTGCTTTTCGCGTCGCCCGTGATTTACGAGTATCTGCAGAAGACAAAGCCGGAGAAGCTCTGCGTTTGTTCTCCGGACGTCGGCGGGATGAAACTCGCTTCGATTTACGCTGACCTGTTCGGATGTCCGATCGCGTTGATCGCCAAGCGGCGTGTGAGTGCCACCACTGTGGAATCGTTGAATCTGGTCGGTGACGTTCAGGATTACGACGTGCTGTTGGTCGACGATATGACTGAGACCGCCGGGACGATCATCGCAGCGTCGGAGATGCTGCTCGCGAACGGAGCAAAGTCGGTTCGTGCTGCGGTCAGCCATGGTGCGGTCAACGAGATTGGCTTCAAGCGACTAGCAAAGAGTCAGATCAAGGAGTTGATCACTACCGATACCATCGCGTTGGATCCAAGGGACCTTCCGATCCGCGTGGTGAGCATTGCTCCCATGCTCGCGGAGGCAATCAAGCGGATTCACTACAACACCAGTGTGACCAGCCTTTTCAAGATCAAGGGCTTTAACGCCTGAGGAAATCCCATCTCCAGGCACTGGATTGCCGCCGGACGCGACTTTGAACCATCGATAGAAATGGCGCTCAGCAGGAGGAAGCAACCACCGCCAGAGGGCTTTCAAATGGCCCCCATGATCGATATGGTTTTTCTCCTGCTGGTGTTCTTTATGTGCGTCAGTACCTTGGCGGATGCAGATCGGGCTAAAGAACTCGAGTTGGCAGAGTCGGAGCTGAGCAAGGTTCCAGAAGACCTGAGTGATCGGGGTATAGTGTCAGTTGATAGCAAGGGTATCATCTATCTCGGTGAACGGCCGGTCGATCCGGATGAGCTTGTCGTCTCGGTCAAGGCTCTGATGGGTCGTAAGCCGGACCTGAGGATGGTGGTGCGGGCGGATAAGGCCACGCCCTATCGTGAGATCAGGAAAACCCTCAAAACCTTGGCGGAAGCAGGGGTGTCGGAGGTGGTGTATGCCACTTTCGAAAAAGGGGCGTGAGAAAGGACAGGTATGGCGAGGATCCGACGCGAAGCTCCGCAGGCAGAAATTGCGATCGCCCCCATGATCGATTGCGTGTTTCTGCTGTTGATCTATTTTATCATGACGTCGAGCCTCAGGAAACAGGAAGCGGATTTGTCCTTTCAGCTACCGGGTGTGGTCGAGCAATCCGAGCCGATCGATATGCCGGATGAACAGTGGATAGAAATCCAGTCGGACGGAAAGATAGTGGTGAATGCCTATCCACTCGGGGATACCTGTTCTTCCGACGGCCTGATTCCTCTCATCGGAATGCTCACACGCTTTCGTGAGTCCAGTGATGCGAACCGGACCGACGCGGCAGTTACCCTTGTTCCTGCGGATGATGTGCCCCATCAGTGGGTGGTTCGTGTGATGGATGCCTGCTCCAGCGCCGGAGTCGAATCGGTGAATTTCTCTTTTGGAGTGGATAGCTAGAGCAGGCAGTTTTTCAAGGTTCGGATTTTCCTTAGGATCGATTCTTCGATTTCGGATATTTGGGATTGCAACCTAGTTAATTGTAAACGGCCAGATTCTTGGTATGAGGACGACGGATACTACGAAATACAGCAGGTTAAGGGGGGTTCCGATTCGGAGAAAGTCTGTAAATCGGTATCCTCCAACCGAATATACATAGGTATTGGTTTGATATCCGATCGGCGTGGAGAAGCTTGCCGAGGACGCAACGCACACCGCAATGATGAAGGGACGGGTTTCTACTCCCATGCTTGCTGCAAGAGACAAAACCAGCGGTATCATGATCACCACAGTGGCATTGTTGGAGAGTACTTCGGTCAGAATAGAGGTGACCGCATAAACAATCATAAGCGTGACCATGGGGCGCCAGGATTCTGAGACGGCCCAGGTTACTCCGTCTATTAGCATCTGAACCAGCCATGCTGTGGTTCCGGTAGCGTCTAACAACATGCCGACTCCGAGCATGCCGTATATGAGCAGAAGTAGGCTCCATTCAACCGAACCATAGCCTTCCTTTGGCTGAAGGCAGCCTGTTGCGAATATCAAGGCGACTCCAATGATCGTGGCCGCCGCTATGGGCATGATGTCAAATGATGCCGCCAGAATGATCCCGGATAGAATCGAAAGCACAATCGGTGCCTTGCGTCTCATTTTGTTACCCGGAACCGGAGGACGGTCGAGCAGGATCATGTCTTCCCCCGAATGCAGGTTGTCAATCGCCTGATCCGTGCCCATGAGGAGAAGCGTGTCTCCGAGCTCGAGCGGGATTGTGTTGATCCGATCCCTGACGTTGCGACCATGGCGGTGAATCGCCATGACGACCATGCGGTAACGCTGACGGAAGTTGACCTGCTGGATGGAGCGACCAATGAGGCTGGAGTTGGGGGCGAGAATAGCTTCTACGATGGCTCCTTCGTGGGCGGAAATGGTCTCAAGTCCAGAGTCGGACTCGGTGCCGATGGTCACTCCCGAGAGGCTTTGCGCTTTTGCTATGGCCGACGGGCGGCCCGAAAGCACCAATCGATCCCCTGCCTGAAGTGGGATCTCGCGGATGTTCGGTCCCATTGCGACTCCGTAACGGATGATTTCGAGTATTCTCATCCCGTGCGTTCGCAACCATCTGGACTCTTGAAGGGTTGTCCCGATAAGTGGGGAATTGTCCTTCACATACACCTCGGTGATGAATTCGAGGCGCTCTTGATCAGTCAGAATGGAAGTGAGCGTTTCCCGGTCCGGCAGAAGCCGGCGTCCGAAGACCGCCAGGTAGATCGCCCCGCAGACCAGAAGTGGAATCCCGATTGAGGAGATTTCGAACATTTGGAGAGCCGGAAGTCCGTGCCCGACAACAAGTCCGCTTGCAAGAATATTGGTGCTGGTCCCAAGCAAGGTGCAGGTTCCTCCGAAGATAGAAGCGTAGGAAAGCGGAATCAGCAGCTTGGACGCACGGATACTCATGGACTTGGCCAGACTGAGCATCACGGGTAGCAGAACGACTACGACTGGTGTGTTGTTGATGAAGGCTGAAACGAATCCGACCGAGAAGACCAGGATCAGGACCACCGGGGCATAACCGAGCTTGCGGAACCGGTTGATGAAGAAGGAGAGTTGATCAATGACCCCGCATTTGTTTAACGCCGCGCTGATGATGAACATCGCCGCAATAGTGAGGGGAGCCTGATTGGAGAACACCTGCACTATGTCGTCGAATGCCGGCAGTTTGGAGTCCGGGAACATATTGGACGCCAGAATGACAGCCGCCAGCGCGATCAGTGCGGTTAGATCAGTCGGGATTTTTTCAAGAATAAAACTAACCAGAGCGAAGGTCAGTACTGCGATGGCAAATGCGATCTCCCAGGTCATGCGATGTTGTAGGATCGGATATTGGTGAATTCAAGCAGGCCTTGTGGCCCGAGTTCCCGGCCATACCCGCTTTTGCGGGTGCCTCCGAATGGTAAACGGGGGTCGGATTTGACGAAATCGTTGATAGCGCATGTACCGGATGACAGGGATTCGGCGATTGCAATCGCACGATCGCGGTCCTCTCCAAAGACCGCACAGGCAAGACCTAATTGGGTGTTGTTTGCCAGCGTCAACAGCTCGTCGTCCGATGAGAAGCTGCAAACACATGCCACCGGGCCGAATGTTTCCTCATCGAAGACCGGCATTCCAGGGATGACTCCTGTGAGAAGGGTGGGTGGATATAGAAACCCGGGACCATCATGCAGGTATCCTCCCATTTCACAATGGGCGCCCATCTCAACACTTTGCGTGATTTGGCTGTGGAGAGTTTTTCTCGCTTCTTCTGAAATCAGTGGTCCCATCCGGGTTTGCGGGTCCATGGGGTCTCCGGGAACGAAGGCTTGCATGCTGGCTTTGAGCTTGGCCACGAACCGCTCGTGAACCGATTCGTGCACAAAGATTCGTTTTGCTGCAATGCAGCTTTGCCCTGCGTTTAGCAGGCGCCCCAGTGCGCATCGATCAGCAGCCAGCTCAAGGTTGGCATCGGACAAGACGATGAAGGGATCGCTCCCTCCCAATTCGATAACGGTTTTTTTGATCTGTGAGCCAGCCAGCGCCGCCGTCTTCTCACCGGCTTCCTGACTTCCCGTAAGGGTGATTCCACAAACTGCTGGATGGGAAACCAGAACGGAAACGGCTGAGCCCCGCATGATCACGCTTCTGAGGATGTCTTCTGGAAATCCGGCTTTTTTGAACACAGCTTCAATTGCGAGGGAGCATCCGCTCACGTTGGATGCGTGTTTAAGGATGAGACCGTTACCGGCGAGAAGAATTGGCACTGCGGCCCTGAAGACCTGCCAGTAGGGAAAATTCCATGGCATGATGGCGAGGATGACTCCCATGGGTTCGGGTCGATAGTAGCTTCGGATGTAGTCAGTGGCGACTTCTGTTGGAGCGAGCACCTCGGGAGCTGCCCGTTTGTAGTAGGTGCAGAGTGAAGCGCACTTTTCTATTTCCTGTCTGGATTGGGTGATCGGCTTGCCTGTCTCAACCGTGATAAGGCGGGCATGTTCTTCGATGTCCCTCAGTAAGGTCTCATGAAGCTTCATGATGCAGTTGATCCGGATCGAGAGGGATGTCTTTGCCCACGTTTTCTGGGCGGCGTCAACCTGCTGCGCAATGTCGCAAGCTTCGGTAATGCCGGTCTCGGCGTAGGATTCGATCTGCTGGCCGGTTGCGGGGTTAATCGATGGCAAGAAACTCTGGCTCATAGGAGTGGGATGTGGGGTTGGCGCGGAAGCACGGGGCTTTTGGGTTTCCAAACAAACAGGAGACTATTCCAGCTTTGACCTCAAGACAAGCTGTGCTCCGGATTGTTCGAGTTGCATTTCATCCACCAGCTTGGACATCATTACCAGACCAAGATTGCCCGGCTTGGGGTCCAGGAGGTCGGAGTCGCGTGCTTCGTAATCAAAACTATGTCCTGATCCCGGATCCAGAATCACAGCCTCCAGCATGTTTCTGCCCTCATCAATCCATATGGTGATGGTTGCCTGGTGCTTGCGCTGGCGACCGCATCCGTGGTTGATCGCGTTGAGAACTCCTTCCCGGCATGCGAGTGTGAAACGTTGTATTACCGTCTTTTGCTCGCGACCCAGAACGAACGAGAGGCTGTTTTTCCAGACCTGTTCGAACGTATCGATATTTTTCGCCTGATCTCCCGGATAGACTCCATGCACGATGGGTATGGCGGGTGTTGAGATAGATGGGTTGGGAGCTAGGTCAATGATGAGGACATCGTCTTCCTGCGCAGAGAGAATCGGGTGGGTTTGCGGATCCCGGGCCTGAACGAGGGTGCCAACCAGCGCAAGCACATCGATCTGACGGCGCATGGCTAGCTCGAGGATGCCGTCGGTGAATCCGATGACACGGGCACAGCGACTCCGCGGTCTCACGACTTCCTCGAACGAAAGGTCACTGAACCATCCGAGCGGGCTGTATCCCGGTGGCAGGATCTCGATTCGTCCTTTCTCATCAATAAGATAAAGAGCGGGAATCCCGGCGTTGAGAAAATGGAGGTCACCTGATCCGGCTTCCTCGCGGATAGAACAAACACAGAGCGAGGTGGTGCCTCCAAGATTTCCAGCTGAGCAGGATCGTTCGCGCCTTGCGCAGAGCATCGCGTTGGTCTGGTGGTAGGAAGCCATTACGTCGAAAGGGTTTTGGCAGGAACGACGCCCTTGGATGGTTCCGAGAAAATGGCTGGAAAACAGTGCCGATTGGATGTCATGGCCGGAAATATCTCCGAACAGGCACACCTTTGAGCCTTCCGCCGTATTGAACACATCCACAAAGTCTCCGCCCAATTGGTGCTTGGGCGCATAGACAACAAACAGGCGGTCGACCCATTCCGGACAATCGATGTTTTTGAGGAGCCCGGTTGAGTTTGCTGCATGAAGACTCGATTCAGTTGCTGCACGTTTCCTGCTCCGAACCGTTTTCGCAACGGCGTCTTCGACGGACTGGAAAAAGCGATCGACATCAACTGGTTTGTCCAGAAAATCCACGGCTCCCTCCCGGAGCGTGTCCCGTATGATCGCCCTCTCGTTTTCCGCGGTCGTGAGGATCATGGACAACGTGGGATCAACGGCTTTCATCCGATGCATGAGCGTCACCCCATTCATTCCGGGCATGCTGTAGTCCGTGATGAGACAGTGGAAGGAGCCTAAATTCCCTTGCTCCACTTGAGCCATGCACTCGGCCGGGTTTTCAAATGCGGTGACCTGATAGCCCCTTTCCGCAAGCGACAACTCCGTGATCTTGAGGGTCATGGTGTCGTCGTCCACAATGAGTATGCGGGCATTGCGCTGTCCGGGCTTCATGGGTGACGATAAGAATCCCGCTGAGTTGGCTTGTCAAATGTGGACGCTAATTCAGGGCTGATAGAGCCAGTATTTGCGCGATTTTTGCACGAAGGCCTGGTTGTCTTTGCGCCACCGCTTAAGGAATTGGTCGATCCTGGCATCTGCTCCGCGGTTTTTTATCTCATCCCACCATGCCAGATCTCCCATGTGTTTTTTGTAGAGGTCGGCGGCATTTCCCGAAGCACTTGCGTAAGGGTTGCCACCCTCGATCCGGCATGCGAGTATCATCATCCGGAAACTGAACTCAACCGGCATGATGGCATCCCAACTCTCAAGGTGGGTGTAGACTCCCTCATAGGGTTTTCCCTGCTGGTTGGAGACTGTGCGCTTTTCGAAGCGAAGTCCGGGGTGTGGAATGGTGGCGAGGTGCCTCATGAGATCGTCGGCGTAGATCCCTTTGTGGCGAAGCAAGCGAAAGGGGTGTGGCGTGCCATAGCCATGCTGGAAACCATTGAGTTCGGTGCCCAATCCGGTCAAGGCATACCCCAGGACCGAGGCCGGACTGGAGATCAGCGGGCTGGTCGGAATCCAGCGCAGGCCGGTTTCTCCCCATGTCATTGACCTTTTCCAGCCACGCATCGGAACGATGGTGAGTTTGCCTCTGACGCGATTCTCCCGTGGGATTTCGAGCCAGCCGACCTGATCCTTCGCCATCATGGCGAGCTCGCCCATGGTAAGTCCGTGGAGGTAGGGAATCGGAAATGCACCTACGTAGCTTCGAAGCTCGGGATCAAGGATGGGGCCGTCGACTTTGAGTCCCCCGAGTGGATTGGGGCGGTCCAGAATGATCACTTCGACGCCGTTTTCGAAACAGGCCTGCATGGTTAGGCGCATGCTGCTGATGTAGGTGTAGGATCGGGTTCCCACATCCTGAAGGTCGATCACCATGGCATCCAGCCCATCCAGCATGGCAGGGGTTGGTGTGCGGTACTTTCCGTAGAGCGAGTAGACCGGAAGTCCTGTTCCGGGATCGGTCTTGTCCTCGATCGGGTCATTGGCTTTTTCGGTTCCGTAGAGTCCGTGTTCGGGACCAAATAGTTTGACCAGATTGACATTCGGAGCCTTCGCGAGGACATCCCTTGTCCAGACACCCCGGGAGTTCACTCCCGCCGGATGGGTCAGCAGTCCGATTCGTTTGCCCTCAAGTACGTCAAATCCCCGGGCTTCAAGCACATCGATTCCGAGGTATAGATTCGCAAATACCAACTGCGGGAGAGCCAGAAATAGAATGTGTAGCGATAGAGACTTGAGGACTTTTCGGGTCATGAATCAGATTTTGTGAGGTCTTGATGTTGCGGTGGATTGAGTCGGTTTTGAGGCGATCCTATGACTCAGGGAAACAACTGGCGGATGGATTTTCGAATCGATTCGATCCCCATCCTCATGGATTCGTTCAAAGGAATGTCCGGATCTGAAATCGGAACCAATCTGACATTGTTTCCTGTTTTCCCTGAGTCTTGTCTGATGTTGGCCTCGATTTGTCCAGCGAGCACGCAGGTTGGAATACCCTTGCTTTGAGCAGCTCGCAGGATGGACCCCGGTCCTTTCCCGGAGAGCGAGGTGGCATCAAAGCGTCCTTCGCCAGTGATCACAAGATCTGCCCACTGGAGGAGGTTATCGATTCCGAGGGTATTGGCGACGCACTCAAACCCCGGTATCAGTCGGGTGTCCGGCCATGCCAACGAGAGACCGAACGCGATCCCGCCTGCGGCTCCCATTCCGGGTTGCCGAGCCAGTGCTTCCGATCCACCAAATGTCTCTGAAAGCAGGTCGCCGATACGCTCCATTTCGCTTTGCATGCGCGGGATATCGTGTGACACGAGTCCTTTCTGCGGGCCAAATACCGTCGCGGCACCATCGGGTCCGTGAAGGGGGTGGGATACGTCACACGCGATGCGCAAGGCGGGCCGCGCGGTCTTTGGAAATGGATGGAATCCGCAG
>Ga0209510_1004540_pt1 | contig 12142 bp, 17 predicted proteins | sample BiotimSIPDNA_FD_185749 | JGI IMG/M metagenome (GOLD analysis project Ga0209510, IMG submission 185749) | Anaerobic biogas reactor microbial communites from Washington, USA - Biogas_R1 time_0 SIP DNA (SPAdes) (version 2) | ecosystem: Engineered > Bioreactor > Anaerobic > Unclassified | place... | reverse complement strand
AGGGCACAGGGGCACAGAGGGCAGGTGGATCCGGCTTTCTCCCCCTATCGCCCGGGGATACCGGGGAGATGTCGAAAAGATGTGCCCCAGTGCCCCCGGTGCCCCGGCGCGGGTTGTCGCCGGCACGCCATCATTTTTTATCCAGAAACGTGTACCTCCATCCATGGACTCCCCGGCCACACTCGCCGACAAGATCGAGCGACTCCCTCCGGAGCTGCGAGACCGCCTGGGGGCGTTCGTTGACGAGTTGCTCACCCTTGTTCCCGAGAGAGGGCCTTCCCGACGGCGTCCCCGCCTGGGGTGGGCCGGAGGGCTCTCGGAGAGCAGGGACGCGGGCACCTCGGTGGAACTGCAGCACAAGGCGCTGGAATGGCGGCAGTGACCTAGCTGCTCGATACGAACGTCTTCCTCGAGCTCCTGCTCGATCGGGAGAAGTCCGGCGACGTCCGGCGCCTGTTCGCGACGCTCGAGCCCGAAGCCTATGCCATCTCCGACTTCTCTCTCCACTCCATCGGCGTGATCCTCGCGAGGATGGACCGGCACGACCTGCTGCTGGAGTTCATCGACGACATGATCGTCGAGACCGGGATGCGCGTCGTCGGTATCCCGTCGTCGCACCTCGGCGAGGTGGTCACGGCCATCCTCCGCTATCGACTGGACTTCGACGACGCATATCAGCTCGTCGCGGCCGAACGGTACTCGTTGCGGCTGGTCAGCTTCGACCGGCACTTCGACGCCACGCCGAGCGGGCGGGTCGAGCCGGCCGACGTCCTGAGCCGGACCGAATGAGGGGCCGGCCCGGTACCTCGCGGTGACCGACATGCAGGCGTGCGTACTGTCATGGTAAGGGGGTCGGCGGGCTTAGATCGCTGCCGGTGATTCTCGAGCGGCCCGGATCGGCGATGGGCCGGCCGGCCGGTGCGGGAGATCGCAGAAGAGGGTGGGGCTCAGACGACGACGTCGAGGACGACCCGCCGCGAGCCGTCGACCAGTTCCACGTGGTCCTGGCCGGTGTTCCCGGCGCCGGGCAGCGGCATTACGTCACCAACGGCCGTTCACCGATGGGCCAGGAACTCCTCGGCGGCGAGGCCGCTCTCGCGTATGATCGCCATCAGCGTCCCCCGGGCGATAGGCCCCGCCCAGGGTGGTTGGGGACGGTCACCCGTCGGCGTGTCTCCGGGCTGTACCAGATGTCGTGGCTCCCCTACGCCTGGCGGTCGAAGACAAAGCCGGCGCTTCGGAGGACGCGGATCACCTCCCTGGCCGTCAGGGAGGGGGCGTGGGTGATGGGGAGACGGTGACGGCGATCTGGAGCGTGTCGCCCTGCTCCGCGACGGGCCGGAGCGTCGGGGGCAGGGGATCGCCGTGCTCGAGGCAGGACTCGATCAGCCGCCGCGCCACGTCCTGCGCGATCTCGATAGTCTCGGCGACGGTCCTTCCCTCGGCGATCAGGCCCTGCACGGTGCTGCTCGTGGCGAGATAGCCGCCCTCCTCGAGCGGTTCGACGGTGATGGTGATGAGATACTCCGACATGCCCTGCCGCCCCTGCTGCACTGATGCGTCATAAGTCCCTGAATGTAAAGACATTCGTTCGTTGCCGGCCGCTCATAGATGTATCGCTGGAACCGGGCAGGCCCTCCTGCTCGCGTGGGTTCTGGCGGCGAGCGCGGTGCTGCTTCTCTCCTGAGCGGCTGGGTAGCGACACGGCCGGAATGGGTGGCGGGCGCCGCGGTCGCGCGATCATCTCTTTGCTGGATGGGCCATTCCGGGGGGGTGGGGGGTCTAGGGGGGTCTGTTTCCATCTCCTGCCGATCGAAACGAGAATGGAATTGAACGTGGTGGATCCAGACTCACCCAGACTCCTCAGACCCCCCTGACTCATCGGCATCGTTCCCGCCGGGCGCTTGCGGGGTCGACCGTCAGGGGGCGCCGGAGGGCCGGTACCGCCCTCGTCGCCGGCGTCGGGCGGCACGGGGAAGCGGGAGGGATGGGGCGGCACCGGGGGGTCGGTCGTCCGCGCTCGAGTCGAGGCCGGCCGGTGCGGGGAACGGGTGTGTGTCGTCCTCGTCGGAGAGGTCATCGTCGCCTTCATCCACCGTCCCGGTGCCAGCGTCGTCCCTCCAGAGGAGGTGGCCGATGACGAGCAGGGGAGGTACCGGCTTGGTCGATGGGCGTTCGGCGGCCCCGGGGGGCTTTCGGGCGGCGCGGATCGATGATGGGGGGGAGATGGGTGCACGAGATCGATTACGAGGATCGGCCGGTTTCGCTCGCGGCCGGTGATCACCGGGCAGCGCGGATCGATGATGGGGCTGGCCGGTGCGGGAGATCCCTCAAGAGTGTGGAATTCAGACGGCGACCTCGAGGACAATCTGCCGCGAGCCGTCGACGAGCTCGGCGACGACGACGTGGTCGCTGCCGGGGTGACGTTCCACAGGGGACGGGGGCATCGGTCCCCGCTCGACACGGTTCAATAGACCCTGTCCTTTTGTCCGAAGAGAGAAGTTTTTGTATCCGGACACGCAACCCATCGGCTAAATGAGTTCGGCATCAGCGACGATCGATCAGCTCCTGGAGGAGATCGCCTCGCTCCCGCTCGAGGACCAGGCCCTCCTCCATGAAGTGGTCGGTCACCGGCTGGTCGAGGCCCGCCGGAGGGAGATCGCCGATGAGGCGGCGGCAGCCCGGGAAGCGCTTGAGCGTGGGGAGGTGCGCCGGGGCACGACGGCGGATCTCTTCGCGGACCTCGAGTCCGATGATTGAGCTCGTCTGGACCCGACAGTTTTCTCGGATCTGCCGGCGCTGGCGTCGCGAACACCCCGAGCTTGCCCCGGTCCTCCGTGAGCGCCTCGAGCTCTTCGAACGGGAGCCGTGGCACTCATCGCTGAGGACGCATTCTCTCTCCGGCCAGCTCAAAGGACTCTGGGCGATCCGAATCACGTATGACCACCGGCTCGTGTTCCAGTTCGTGGACGACGCGAAAACCGGGGCTCTTCTGGTCGATATCGGGACGCACGACGAGGTGTATTAACTCACGCGGGTCCCGCTGCCCCCGCGGAGACGGCGGCGGCACGCTCGCCTGCCCTGCCGGGGGGCGCTTCAGTCGTCTCCGCCCGGAACGGCGCCGACCGGTGCGGTAAATCGATGAAGAGAGGCGGCGGGCTTAGATCGCTGCCGGTGATTCTCGAGCGGCCAGGATCGGCGATGGGCCGGCCGGCCGGTGCGGGGTTCTATGAAGGGGGTCGGCGGCTCTTGATCGCTGCGGGTGATAACCGGGCGGCGCGGATCGATGATGGGGGGGGACTCGTGCAGGGGATCGCTTACGAGGATCGGCCGGTTTCTATCGCTGCCGGTGAATATCGAGAGGCCCGGATCGGCGATGGGGCGGGGGACTGGAGCCCGCGAAAAAGGAGGGTGGCGGGCTCAGACGACGACGTCGAGGACGACCTGCCGCGAGCCATCGACGAGCTCGGCGACGACGACCACGCGGTCGTTTTCCGGGCTCCCCGCGCCGGCGATCCGCAGCGTGTCCCCGACGGCCGGCGGGGTGTTCGGAAAGGAGTCGTCGATCGCGGTGCCGTCCGCTTCGGCGCCGGTGACGTCGAGGCGGTGGAGCGAGGGGTTGTCCTCGCCGCCCATGTAGGTCAAAACGATGTCGTCGCCCTGCTGCTGGGCCGTGACGGCGATGGCCACCGTCCGGGTGACGCCGACGGCCATGCCGAACGCGAATACTGCGATGACCGCGCCCAGGATCACCACCACGGCGACCATCAGTATGTGGCCCATGACCTCCGAGGCCGCGTCGTCCGATCATTTCCTCTGTGTCCGCGACCCGTTGCGGATCCTCCCCGGACAAGGACCACTGCTGGCAGGTCCGGTTTCGCAGGAGCGAATGGCATGGGCGGTCCGGCCGTGGACTTCTGGACTGCTCCTTCCACCCCCTTACTGCCCCTTCACTGCCCTTTCCGCCCCTTTCAATACGTAGTGGGTGCCCCGCCCGGTTGTACCGCGCCGTTCGATCAGGTGCCGCGACTCGAGGATGGCCAGGTCGTCCGATGCCTGACGTTTCGAAACCCCGAAGGCCTTCTGGATATCACTGTTCGTGATCTGCCCCTTATCACGGACCGTCAGAACGATACCGATCTGGCGGTCGTTGAGGTCCTGTGATCGTAGATATTCCAGGTTAAACTGGTCGGCACGGAACGTAACAAGGAACCCCCGGTCCTCGCTGAATGCGGGAGCAGGGACGCGGGCCTCCTCGCACGCCTCCCGCATCCGCTGGATGCCGCTTCCCCACCTCTCGACGAGTTCGAGATCGTACAGTACAGTGGAGATTCCAAGATTTCGCAGGACCGAGCTATGTGAATGCAGAAGATCCTGGAGCCCGATCCCGTGTGGGAGTCGCCCGGGGCTCCAGAATTCGAGCCGGTCCTCGTGGATGCGGATCTCGACGTGCGACGGTATCGGACATTCACGGTGGCAGATCGCGTTGACGACCGCTTCCCGAAGCGCGATGAGCGGGTCCATGTCTGCGAACGGGTCGCGTCACCGGTCATCTCGAACCGTACGCGGGTGTTTCGCCGGATGAATTCAATCGCGTCCTCCACCTGGTCGGGCAATCGCCCGGCGATCATCAGGTCGTCGACGATCTGGTGTCCGTTCCGAAAGACTCCGCAATGGATTGTTGCCTGGGGAAGCAGTCGCTGAGGGTTGTCCCCGAAGAGGAGCACGGCCGCCCATGTCGGCACTCCGTTCGCCGTGAGGGAGAGTTTCTCGAGAACGTCCTCTATGGTTTCATGGTCCCGAACACGCCGGCGTCCGAGTTCATTCGCCCGCCTGACGTACTCCCGGATCGCCGTCCCGTCCAGATCGGAGAGGGCGGCACCGAATGCAGGCTGGAGGTCCCAGCTCGTACCTCTCGCCCGGAGATGGAGATCCGCGATCTCCCCGACGGTCATGACCACGTTGGACCGGTCGATCCGCCGGTAGTACCGGCCGCGGATAGCGACCGGCCGGACCGGGTATTGCTGTACCTGGATAGCGATGACCGCCTGCCCGTCGATCTCGGCCCTGTGCAGGTTCGGGATGATCCGGGGTTCGCTGTTCTGGCCGATGCGGTTTGCCCAGTCCCGCACGGTCCCGTCCGAGATGGTGCATCCGACGGCCCGTCCCCGGTCGGTGACTCGATGAGCACCGTCCCGCCCCGGGTATTTGCGAACGCCCCGATGGTCTCGATTGCCTCGTTGCCGAAGCTCTCTTTTTACTCGACCGTCGTCGTCGCGCCGCCGGCAATCAGTCGCCCGACCTCTTCGGCGTCAGGCATGCCTCTGATCTCATTCTGTATGTTGATGACGAAGTACGTTCGTCATCCCGAGATCAACTGGCGGGCCCGCTTTCTCCTGGATGGATCGCTGCCGCGTGGGGCGAACGGCGTGAGGACGGGAGTACGGCTCCGGCCGGAGGAGAAGAAGGGTTCAGTCCGTGACACCGAGGACGATCCGCCTTGGTCTGGAGCAGAGCCGGGCGACGACCATGTGCTCGGGGCCGGGGTCGCCGCTGCTCGCCGTCCGTTCGTGAGGGCGCGGGGCCGGCGTAGCCGGGTCCTGTCCCGGTCCGGGACCGTCGCCGGGCACGCAGCGATCGGGGTGGATCGATTGCCGTTCTCTCTCTCTCTCTCTCTCTCGTACTGGTGGGTACCGTGAGTACCAAGTAGTACTCCTGGTACCAGAGTCGCGGAGGCGGTGGCCGGCGCGGGCGCCCTTGGCCGTGCCGGCCCTGCCGGGTGCGGGCGCGACGGCCGTCCGGGGCGGCGATCGCCCTGGCCGTGATACCGGGAAAAGGGCCGGCACGACGCCCGGGGCGGCGGCGGTGGCGTGCGGCGCATCGCCGTCAGGGGAGAAACGTGGAGAGGATCGAGGGCGGGGACGCGGCGTGCCGTGCAGGTATGAGGTGGAGCCCTGCAGGCCGACAGGTGAGGAGGGGTGGTCGCGGCGGGAGACGTTCTCGATCACGCCGGCGATCGCGGCGTCCGTCGCCGGCACCGTCGTCTTCCGGGGGCAGGAGATTTCCCGCCGGCAGCCGGCAGCGGGCCCTGCTCCTCGTCGCCACTGGGACCTTCCCCGCGCCGTTGCCGTGGGTGATTATCGCGGTGCCGAACCCGGGATCGGAGCGGCAGATGGGAAGAGTGCGTCGGAGATGGCCGATCCCGGTCCGCGAGCGGGCCCTGTCCCGGGAGCGGAGCCAAGGAAGACCCGTCGCGGTCCGGTTATGAGCGCCGGGCTCCTCTCAAACGTCTGCGTTCACCACTTCTTGCACCCGGGCCATGACCCGCCGAGCCGCGTCGACCGCCATCCCGGCCGATGACGATGAATAGACGGCGCCGTAATCCGCTCCTTCTCTCGCTCGCATGACCTGCTGGAGGTCGGTCAGAACGCTGCGGGGTATCCTGCCGGTATCGACCAGGAGCGCCTCGACCGCGAACCGGAGGCATCTATGGCTCTTCTCCCGGTATCCGAGAAGGAGCACGGGGGCCCGGAGGGCGTGGAAGATGGCATAGTACGCCTGGACTGTCGCCCACTTGTCGTCCCCGTTCTCGAGCGAGCGCTCGGCGGAGGCGAGGTCGGCCGCCGCCTCGGCGAGTTCCTTCTCCACGAGCACCGGGTCGTGCGCGATACGGACGATCTTTCCACGCTCGAGGCACTGCTCAAATCTGTACCGCATCGTACGCCTCCCAGGCTGTCCGCCCCTGACGTATCCGGTCCGCGAGGGCCGGGTCTCGTTGCCCAAGCGCGAGGTACTCGTCGGGATCGAGCACGATGGCGCTCACTGGACGTCCGCCGGCCTGCGGGTAACGGGCGAGCGCCGTATCCACCGGCTCCGGATCGTCGGCGACGATGCAGAGGTCGACATCGCTCTCGATCGTGTCCTCGCCCGTGGCGCAGCTGCCGAAGAGCATAACGGTGCGGACGCCCGGCGCGAGCTCGCGGAGGAGCTCGTCGAGCTCGGCGAGCGTGGCCGCGACCTTGAGGACCCGCACCAGCCCGCTGCCGAGGTTGGAGCGGTAGTAGACGTTACGGCCGCGCTCGGCCCGCACGAGGTGACCTCCATCGGCGAGGAGGCGGAGCGCCTCGCTGACCGGCCCGGCGCCGAGCCCGGTGGCACGGGCGATCTCGCGGACGTAGTGGTCCTCCCGGTACCGGCGGCCGAGATGGACGAGGAGGCGGCCGGCCGGCGCCGCGATAACGTTCGCGCTGCCGAACATATGTTCTACAATACGAACGATGTCGCGATGAACCTTTCCGCGAATGCGGTTCTTCGGTCCGGCAGGATCCGCCGATCGTCGGCAGTGCGGTCCGCCTGGTGAGGGCCGGGTCAGGCGACGACGCCGGGGACGACCTGCCGCAGGCCGCCGGCGGACCGGGGACCTGCATCGACCGGAGCGGTGCGACCCAGGTGCACGGCTCGAGGCACGCTTCGACTCGCCGGATTCCCGTCCCGATCCGGGAACGTCGCCGGGCACCCGGCGATCGGGGGTGGAGTGATTGCCATTCTCTCTCTCTCTCTCTCTCTCTCTCTCTCTCTCGTACGATCTGCTGTCTGTTCAGAACAGACAGTTACTGTCTGTTCAGAGTACACAGTTCGCGGAGGCGGTGACCGGCGCAGGCGCCCGGGCCGGGCCGGCCTGGCCGCATCGATCACTCTCGCGCTCTTGCTGGGAAAAGGGGTGGCATGATGTACCACGCGTTCGTCCTGGGGTGCGGGCCGGCGCGGTGGGTGGCGGTCGCCGTTGTATTGCGTGGGCCGGGCGGCTTCGATCGCTGCCGCGGATCACCGGGCGGCGTGGATCGGCGGTGGGGCGGAGAACTCGTGCAGGAGATCGCTAAAGGGGGTTTCGGCCGGGTTTCGCTCGCAGTGGGCGACTATCGAGCGGCCCGGATCGGCGATGGGTCGGAGAACTCGTGCAGGAGATCGCTGCGGGGGGTTGACGGGCTGTCGATCGCTGCCGGTGCTTATCGAGCGGCGCGGAATGATGATGGGACTCTGTACGGGAGCAGGAGATCGCTGAAGAAGGTCGGCGGGGTTTCGATCGCAGGCCGGTACTTATCGAGCGGACCGGATCGGTGATGGGCCGGCCGGCCGGTGCGGAGATTGCGGAAGAGGGTCGGTGTGTTCTCGATCGCCCCGTGTGGGTATCGAGCGGCCCGGATCGGCGATGGGCCGGCCGGCCGGTGCGGAGATCGCGGAAGGAGGACTGCGGGGTTTCGATCGCGGCCGGGTGGGTATCGGGCGGCGCGGATCGGTGATGGGGCCGGCCGGCCGGTGCAGGGGTTCTATGCAGGGGGCCGGACGGCTAAGATCGCTGTCGGTGTTCCTCGGGCAACGCGGATCGGCGATGGGCCGGCCGGTGCGGGAGATCGACTACAGGGGTCGGCCGGTTATCGATCGCTCCATGTGATCACGGGGCCGACGTGGATAGGCGATGGGCCGGCCGGTGCAGGAGGACGATTACGAGGATGGGCCGGCTTCGATCGCTGCCGGTGATCACCGGGCGGCGCGGATCGATGATGGGGCGGGGGACTCGTGAGGGAGATCGAGAAGGAGGATGGGCTCAATCAACGATGTCGAGGACGACCTGCCGCGGGCTGTCGACGGGTTGAGGGGCCGTGCGTCAACCGGAGCGAGGGGACCCTGGTGCAGGGCCAGGGGCAGATTCCGGTTCTCGGATCCCGTTCCGGCCCGGGACCGCCCTCGAGCCCCCGGCGGTCGAGATGGAGCGATTGTCTTACTCTCTTTCTCTCTCTCTCGTACTGCTGGGTACCAAGAGTACTACTTGGTACCATTGGTACCAGAGTCGCGGAGGTGATGATCGGCGGTGACCGGCGCAGGCGGCCGGCCGGGTGCCGAGATCCCGCGGGGGCGCGACCGGGCGGGCGCCGCGATCGCGCGATCGTCTCTTTGATGGATGAACCATTCCGGGGAGGAGTCTAGGGAGTCTGGAGGAGTCTTGATCCATCTCCTGCCGATCGAAACGAGAATGGAATCGGAACGTGGTTGATCCAGACTCCTTTAGACCCCCCAGACTCCCGGCATCGTTCCCGCCGGGTGCTGCGGGGTTGGGCCGGCTGCGGGCCGTGGAGGGCTGTTGCCGCCCCCGTCGCCGCCGTCGGGCGGCGCGGGGGGGATGGGGCGGCACCGGGTGATCAGTCGTCCGCGTTCGGGTCGGTGCTGCCCGGTGTCCTGCGCGTATTCAGAGGAGAGCGCAGAACTCGTCCACGGTGAGGCCGGCGTCGGCGATGAGCCGGCGGAGGGTCCCGCGCTTGACCTCGGCATGCAGCGGCACGGAGAGGGTGACGTCGATGCCGGGCTTCATCAGGATCAGGTGGCTGCCGGTCTGGCGGACCGCTCCGAAGCCCGCCCTTGTGAATGCCCTGGCCGCGACGGCTCCCGATACGGCGGGCAGGCGCGGCATGCGGTCAGACGGTCACGTCGAGGACGGTCGCACCGGCCGCACGCACCGCACGGTCGTTGAGCGCCTCGATGCAGCCCCGGATGGCGTCCTGGATGTTGGCCAGCGCTTCTTCGACCGTCTCGCCCTGCGAGTGGCAGCCCGGGAGCGCCGGGCAGCTGACGACGTACCCCCCGTCTTCGGCGTCTTCCTCGATCACGACTTTCAGGTTCATGGTATGGCCCCGCCACGTGCCCCGCCCGTGCCGCCCGGGCGGGCGGCGGGAATCGGGCGGTTCGGCGCACGTCAGGGTACCTCTCGCGGGGAGACGTTAGAGCTTTCTCCCTTGAGCAGGGCTCGAGGCCCTGCGTCCCCCGCGCTCGAACACCGCGCCGCTTCAGTCGTCTCCGCCCGCGTCGGCGCCGGCCGGTGCGGAGATCGCTGAAGAGGGTCGGCGTGTTCTCGATCGCTGCCGGTGATTATCGCGCGGCCCGGATCTGCGATGGGCCGGCCGGCCGGTGCGGGAGATCCCAGAAGGGGGCCGGCGGGGTTTCGATCGCTGCCGGTGCTTATCGAGCGGCCCGAATCGGCGATGGGGCGGGTGAAGGGGTGCCGGATCTCGCGAAAAAGGAGAGGAGGGTGATGGGCTCAGACGACGACGTCGAGGATGACCTGCCTCGAGCCGTCGACGAGCTGGGCAACGACGACCACGTGGTCGCCGCCGGCGTTGCCGGCATCCGGTATGGTCAGCGTCTCACCGACGGCCGGCGGGGTGTTCGCGAAGGAGTCGTCGATCGCGGTGCCGTCCGCTTCGGCGCCGGTGACCTCGAGGCGGTGGAGTGAGGGGTTGTCTCTGCCGCCCATGTAGGTCAAAACGATGTCGTCGCCCTGCTGCTGGGCCGAGATGGCGATCGCCACCGTCCGGGTGACGCCGGCCGCCATGCCGAACGCGAACGACGCGATGACCGCGCCCAGGATTACCACCACGGCGACCATCAGTATGTGGCCCATGACCTCCGAAGCCGCGTCGTCCGTCCGGTTCGTTGCCATCGATGTCTCCAGCCCGTCCCCCGCTCGAGGCAGGGGACACGATCCACTCTCGGCGGAACTGTCATAACTTTTTCTATTTTGTCGCGGGGACGGGGCATGGGCCGTGGCGACAGGGGGCCGGGCCGGACGGTCGACGGGCGTTCGGTGCCTCCGGGTCGTTACCGCGTGGCCCGGATCGGTGATGGGCCGGCCGGCCGGCCGGCGCGGAGATCGCGGAAGAGGGTCGGCGGGCTGTCAATTACTGCCGTGGATCACCGGGCGGCGTGGATCGATGATGGGGCGGGTGATTCTTGCGGGAGATCGCTGAAGAGGGTCGGCCGGCTTTGGGCAGCTCCTGGTGATCCCCGGGCCGGCGCCGGCACGCCCGCGTGCCCTGCCGCCGCGCCGCTTCAGTCGTCCGCGCCCGGAACGGCGCCGGCCGGTGCGGGGAGCGGCGCTGCGTCGTCCTCGTCGGCGAGGTCATCGTCGCCTTCGTCCGCCGTCACGGTGTCGGCGTCCTTCCAGAGGAAGTAGCCGATGACGACGAGGAGCGGCAGGCCGATCGGGATCGTGATTCCGGCCGGGCCGGGGGTGTGGCCGTGGGTCGGTCGTGCCTGATCTGGTATGAGTGATGAGCTCTGGAGAAATGGTTCTCGGTATGTGCACCGGTCTAGAGATCGCGGGGCCTACTTTGTGTCCGATCGCCCGTGGATATGGTGCGCATAACGAAGGCACGCACGGAAATTCAGATCCCGATCGCGGACCTGGAGAGTGCGACCGTTTCGATATGTGCATGGATATGTGTACCATTATCGTTACTGTGTGTGCATCAGGCGGGGGCTCGCATGCGCACACTCAAGGGGGGCGCCACTGGCGTGAGTGGCGACGGTATTCCGTTTGGGTGGCGGAGGCACTGTTCTGCGGAGGTGACTATCCTGGGATACGTCCGCGCGCCGGATAGCATCCGCAGTCCGCATTGGCCAAGGGATAGTCCGCGATAACCAACCTGCACTGAGAACAGCTCGAGATGGGAAGGGGTCGAGCGACAGCGCTAGACGATGCGCTCGTGGTATCCTCGGAGTGCTGTGCCGTGGGATGACCGGTTGTGGCACAAAGGAAATGGCGAAGATATGGGTGAAGGAGATGTCGAGAAAATGAGATAATATGGATCACGAAGGCAGTACGATACTGTCAGATCCGCGATTACTTGGAAATCAAGTATTATGGTAATAGTTCCTTTAGTTGATAGATGGTTTTGGGTGAATAATTCTGGATGTCCTATAAATTAGCAATTGGAGACAAAAAAGGGGGGAATTAGGCTTCGTTGGGGTTGACCATGGTGGTGTCAAGGATAATCTGTTCAGTACCGTCGGTGAACGTCGCAATCACGACAAGGTGGGTATTCGCCTTGCCATCATCGTGCTGAACAATCGCTGATTCACCAACTTTGGGGGGGTCACTGGTGAAAGGCGTATCCGGGGCGGCAGCCGCTGCACCGTTTACTGATACCTCGATCTTATCAACCTTGTCGGAGTCCGTCCCGCTGTAGGATCTCGGAATCATTTCACTCACACAACCACCTCTGTGCGTACCCGAAGATCCGTTCCGGCGGCAATCGTTCAACGAAGACCGTTTCGGGCACCTTATAGTCCAAACTGGCATGAGGTTTGA
>Ga0209510_1004538_pt1 | contig 12145 bp, 11 predicted proteins | sample BiotimSIPDNA_FD_185749 | JGI IMG/M metagenome (GOLD analysis project Ga0209510, IMG submission 185749) | Anaerobic biogas reactor microbial communites from Washington, USA - Biogas_R1 time_0 SIP DNA (SPAdes) (version 2) | ecosystem: Engineered > Bioreactor > Anaerobic > Unclassified | place... | reverse complement strand
TTGGCTGAAGGGTGAAAAATCCACCCGAGAGGATGAGGTTAAGAATGATCAGCACGACGCCGGATGCGATCACGGGCACTTCGGGTAATCCGTGTGGCAATCGGCCAGACGCAGCTGTGACAATCAACCCAATGGAGAGAACCCATATGGCCAGTACGATGAACAGCCAAAGCCATCCATTCTGAACGCTCACCGGGCGTTCGCGGTTTTCGGAGAAGGTAGCGGATGATGTTTGCATAATAGTGTAGAGGAAATATCAAAACGATATCATAATGCTACCTCGTGTCAAGCGGGTTTTGCGGGTTGTGAATCAATCGCTCCAATGTTCCAGCAGCGTATGGATCAGATCATGTGTTCATGCAGTTTCCGTGTTGATTCCAAGGGCGTTGTATCCAATGCTTTGGATACATGAATGGCCGGTATAAAAGCATTGGCGGTTTTTTGGGAGCGAAGTATCCAATGGACATCTCTTGGAATCACGCGTTGATCACTGCTTTCCTATCAGGCCTGTTTGTAGGGTTGTTCCTGATTGTGTTCCAACCGTTTGGTTTGTCAGCCGCAGACTGGGAACATAAGACCCGTGACCTCGCATCGTATGGGATCCCATCCTTTGTTGTCGTGTTGATGGTGAATGCGATTCTGCTGGTGGTAGGGACAGGTGCACAGTGGAAGGTTTGGCAGGTTTGCCTGTTCTTTGTCACGATTTTGATCCTGATAACAGGGGCGAATGCGTTGTGGGGAGCTTGGCTGTTCGATGAGTGCTGTAACTGGAGCAGCGTGTCGACGATGCTGATCCAGACGGTCTCGATAGGTTTTTTTCCGATAGTGGGCACTGTGGCCTACCAACGCATGCGGTTTGTTCATCGTCATGAAGGAGTCGCAGAGGATTTGAACACCCGGATTTTTCTGAATGCTGAAACACAGCCCAATAGGGCGGCCGATCCCGTCGCATCCGGGGTCCCGGCTGTTCCCAATGTCATTCGTCTTACCGGAGAGAACCGTGGCGAATCCTTGGATGTGATAAGGGAAAGCTTCTATTTTGTGGAAGCCAGCGCGAACTATGTTGAGGTGGTTTGGAAGTCGCCCGACGGAAAAATAATCCGGACCATGTTGCGGGCGCCGCTTAAGGCAATCGAAGCGCAGATGGATGATTGGAACCCAACAGTGGTGAGGTGCCACCGATCTTTTCTGGTGAACCGTTCCAAGGTTAGGAGGGCAGAAGGAAATGCTCTTGGACTTACCCTGAGTCTGGATGAACCGAGTCTCTCAGTTCCGGTTTCCAGGACCTATGTACGCGAGTTTGCGGGGGTCCGCGGACGGAAAGTATGAAGCATAGCTTTTGTCGGATAGGTGGGGAATCGGTTTGTCCCACACTTCCTTACGGTCCATCCCGCAGCTTTGATTCTCGTACCGCAAACATGCGGGTCATCCCTCCGCGCTTTACCACCTCGAAAAGTGCCGATGGTTTGATTGTGCCGACGCCATTCCGGTGCCGGTCCGCCGGGAGACGGGTTCCTTCCCAATCGATAAATTGATAACGTAATACACATCCATGAATACTCGAGATCACTTTTCATCGCATGACTCCTGTGTGCCATCCAGCCCGGCCGCAGCCCTTCGTTTGATTGGCGCTGCGCTTCTTTGCCTGATCGGGACGGGCTTGTCCATGCCATCGGCAGAGGCGGCAACCCTCAAAGTCATCGTGGAGGGTGTTGAGAATACCAATGGAAAGATGCGGCTCAGTCTCTTTAATAGTGAGGAGAAATGGCTTAAGGAAGGTATTCGATCCGATATCCTCGATCCGGCTATGCCCGAGGTGGTTTGGGAGGTCATCGATCTGGAGCCGGGCATCTACGCTGTTTCCGCAGTGCACGATTGTGACGAAAACGGTGAGCTGAATACTGGCACATTCGGAATGCCGACCGAACCCTATGGTTTCTCGAAGAACGCGCGTAATCCGTTTGGACCCGGAAAGTGGAAGGATGCCTGCTTCGAGGTGGTGGAAGGCGGGAACACGATCCGCTTTGAGGTGCGGTAAGCTGCATCCATGTATTTCCATCCAAAAGACTTCTCCGGATGGTGCGATTGAGGCTTTTTGTGCGGGTTGTCCGGAGCGTTTACGGGGAGTAGGGCGGGGATTCCTGCTGAAGCGTGTTGTATACAAGGTAGACAGAAGGCGATTCCCCGCCCATTCCCGGAATCAAGGGTAACAGAAGATTCCTGCAAGACGGATTTCATATATTTTTAACAAATGCAATGCAAGAATCGCAATCGTTTGAGATATTTGAATCCTGGTTTCAAATCTTGTCGGGAACGTATGAACTCATTCCAGTTTTGATCCGGCCTTGAAGATACCGATGCAGGTGATGATGCGACTGCATCGGCGATCAGGTTGTGTCATCTCAGTCTTAGCATTTTCAGGGCTTGCGAATCTCCGGGAGATGGTCGCATCATGAGTTTCGCCTTTTCTTCATTGGTTGATTGGATATGCCTTCGGCAGCTTTAGATGGATTGATGCATGTGCCCGACGGCGTTCCTGTTTCGGATGCCTTCAAGCGCACAACTCATCTTGCAATTGGGGCGCATCCGGATGACCTCGAGATTTTTGCCTATCATGGGATTGCGTGCTGTTTCGAGGATGCGGATCGTTGGTTTGGCGGGGTTACGGTGACGGATGGGGCCGGCTGCGCCAGAGGCGGTCCTTTCGCATCGGTCACTGACCGGGACATGAAGGAGATCCGGTATCGTGAGCAGATCTCGGCTGCGGATATCGGGCGCTATAGTTTCCAGTGTCAATTCGGATACTCCAGCGCGGAAATCGGGGAAGCCATTACCTATGCCCGGCTGGTGAGCAAGTTGCGGGAGATTGTGGAGTCCTGTCGTCCAGAGGTAATTTACCTTCACAATCCCGCCGACAAGCATCCGACTCATTTGCGTGTGTTGACCGCTTGTATTGATGCGGTGCGGGCGATCTCACCTGAAAACCGGCCCGGGGCTGTTTGGGGATGCGAGGTGTGGCGGGATCTGGATTGGTTACGGGATTCAGACAAAGTGATCTTGCCCACCGATGCTCACCCGGATTTGGCGCGGGGTTTGATCGAGGTGTTCGCGTCGCAGATTGCCGGAGGCAAAGGCTATGTGGATGCAGTGCTTGGGCGCCGTCGGGCAAATGCAACGTTTTTCGCAAGCCATGAGGTGGATGGTATCCGATCCTGTTGCTATGCTATGGATCTTGGCCCGCTGTTCGGTGATGATCCGATGTCCATCGAGGCTTTGCTAAAAGGACATTCAGATCACTTTGCCTCGGACTTGGTCGGTGCGATTCGTGGGGCAGCGGGACGAGGGATGATACCTTAAGGAATTCGGATTGCGGGTGACAGGTGCTTGTTCATCGAGGCCGGGCCTCAGTCGGTCTGGCGGTTTTGTGCGTCCACGTGAACCACTTTCGGCTTGTGGGATAGGATTTCGTTCGGAAGGAGGTCGCAGTAGGACACGATGATCACCTTGTCTCCAACCATGGCGAGACGGGCTGCCGCCCCATTCAGGCAGATCGACCCGCTTCCGGGATCGCCCCGGATCACGTAGGTTTCGAATCGTTGGCCGTTGTTGATGTTGAGCACCTGAACCAGCTCGTTTTCGACGATGCCCGACGCATCGAGGAGGTTGGCATCGATGGTAATGCTGCCTGTGTAGTGAAGCTCCACCTGGGTAACGGTGGCACGGTGGATTTTAGCGAAGAGGAACTTGCGGGTCATGGCGGTGTGGAATCCTACGAGATCAAGCTGGACTGAATGGTTGCAATGATGGTTTGGATTGCCTTAAAGGCCGGGGAGTCAATCGCTTGGCCAATGAGTGGTGTCCCGTTGTCTCCCGATTGCATGAGGTCCGGATCGATGGGAATGCGCCCGAGAAAAGGTATTTCGCCTTCTCTGGCGAGTTGTTCGCCTCCGCCGCTTCCAAATAGTGAAAGGGTTTTTCCGCAATGCGGGCATACCAACCCACTCATGTTTTCGATGACGCCGATGATGGGGAGTTGGATGACCTTGCAGAATGAGATGCTCCGGCGAACGTCCGCAACCGCTACTTGTTGGGGGGTGGTGACAAGGATCGCGTGACTTCCGCTCCCGAGCATTTGGGCAACTGAGAGGGGTTCGTCCCCGGTTCCAGGAGGGCAATCGACCACGAGGTAGTCCAGTTCCCCCCAGTCGACTTCATCCACAAACTGTTGGATCGCTTTGGTCTTCATGGGTCCTCTCCAGACAATCGCATCCGCATGGTCCGCCATCAGCATGCCGATGGATACGATCCCGAGGTTTTTCCCTGCCGGGAAGGGTTGGACTTTGCCCTGCTGGGTTGCTTCAAGTCGCTTTCCTTGCAAGCCGAACAAGACCGGAATGCTTGGTCCGTGTAGATCGACGTCCAAAAGTCCGACTTTACTCCCGGAATTGGCGAGTGCCAGTGCAAGGTTGGCGGCTACAGTGCTTTTTCCGACTCCCCCTTTTCCGGAAAGGGTCGAACCAATGGTGATAGAAGCCACAGGGACCGGGCTGATTGCCTTAACCTGTTTAGAACCGATGTCAAATAAAAATGCAGGGCCTTTATTTGACAAATATGCAATTTTGAGTATTGGATTGGGAGGAGGATAATCATGAAGCGGAAACGAATTATTGTTCAGAATCGGGATGGCGTTTATCATCTGATGAGCCGGTGCTGTTTGGGGGAGCACTTGCTGGAGGAAGGGGAGAAGGAGATGCTCATCGGGATGATGCAGCGGCAGGCGGCGTTCTGTGGGGTGGATATTCTGGCCTACTCAATCATGTCGAATCATTTCCACATTCTGGCGCGGGTCCGGCATGAGAAGCCGCAGACGGATGTGGAGTTGCTGAGTCGTTATCGGGCGTTCCATGAGGGTTGTCGGATTTCGCCCTATTCGATAACGCCGGATGGGCTGGAGAAGATGCTGGAACGGAATGATGAGATCGCGCAGCAGGCGCGGGATGCCTTGCTGGCGCGTATGGGGGATGTGTCGGTGTTCATGCGTGAGCTCAAGCAGCGTTTCACGATCTGGTATAACCATCAGAATGGAAATCGTGGAACTTTGTGGATGGAGCGGTTCAAGAGTCTGGTGGTGGAGCCCTCGTTGCAGGCAATGGCTACCGTGGCGGCCTACATCGACCTCAATGCGGTTCGCGCTGAGCAAGTGGATGATCCGGCGGAATACCGTTTCTGCAGTTATGCCGCTGCTATGGGCGGCAAGGCGTCCGCCATGGCGGGATACCGATTGATCTACGGTGGACGTCCCTTTTCCGAAGCGATTGCGGCGTATCGTCTGTGTCTGTTTGGGAAAGGCGCTAAACCGAAGGGGGAGCAGGACAAGGACCGCGGTGTAATCCCCCTGGAGAAGCTGGATGCGGTGATCCGCAGCGGAGGGAAGGTGGAGGTGTCCGAGTTGCTGCGCCGGAGAGTTCGATACTTTAGTGATGGGATGGCAATCGGCTCCAAGCTCTTTCTGAAAAGGCTCTACGATGAACATCGGGAGTGTTTTCCCGAGAGCCGCAAAGCCCGTTTTGCATCGATGAAAGGGGCGGACTGGGGTGAATTGCAGGTGGTTCGGGATCTGAAAGTGGATTTGTTCGGATAGTGTGGGAGTTGATTGTGGCTTGGAATGGTCTTCCCCTTGTATGGATCGAGCATGCGGTGGGTTCTTTTTGCCTCGATCGGTGCTCAATTGAAGGTCCATACACTGTTGGCATCGATTGTTGTTTATGAAGTTTCGAAGCGTCAATAAGCTCCTGATTCCGGTCCTATGAATTGGGGATTCGGTGCAATCCGATTCCCCAACCCCGTACGCCAACGCTAAGTTGTAGGAGGGATTGGGGGCGACCTCAATACATTCTAAGAAATGCGTTCCTGGATTTTCCATAGAGGAGAATGGTATTGCTTGCCAATCGCCGAGGTTGACTGAGGATGGACATATGCTCAGGGTATATTGCTATGAAAAGTGTTCGACTTGCCGGAAGGCATTGAAGTGGTTGGTGGAAAACGATTTAGGCTTCGAATTGAAGGCGATCCGGGAAACCCCGCCAACTGAAGATGAGTTAGCAAAGATGCTTACGGTTTACGGAGGCGAGATACGGAGGTTGTTCAACACATCCAGTCAGGATTACCGCGACGCCGGATTGAAAGATCGTTTGACTTCGATGTCCTCCAATGCCGCATTTGACTTGTTGCGCGGCAATGGAAACCTGGTGAAGCGCCCGTTTGTAGTGGGTTCCGATGGTACCGCATTGGTGGGTTTTGATCCCGATCGTTGGGCTCAGGTATTGCTGGGACACTGAAGATTGGAAGATAACATCATGTTGGATGGGATCCAGTGGGGGTGGTTTGTTATGGCGTCGGGATTGTTGATTCTGACGCCCGGGCCAGCGGTGTTATACATTGTGACCCGTGGGGTTTCCGAAGGTTGGAGAAATGGAGTCGTATCGGCATGGGGCGTTGGGTTGGCCAACCTTGTCCATGCATTAATCGCTGGGTTTGGTTTGTCCATGCTGGTGGTGTCATCTCCAGTCGTGTTCCGGATGATCCAATTCGGAGGGGCTGGCTATCTTGTGATCCTTGGAATTCAACGCTGGATGCGTAAGCCGTGCGAAGCCATGAAAGAGCCGGGATTCGATCGCGCATCAGCAAGGCGTGTTTTCTTTCAAGGGTGGGTCGTTGGGATTCTGAATCCGAAAACGATTGTCTTCTTTCTGGCATTTCTTCCCCAGTTTGTGGACAAATCGATGGTTCATCTGAGGTGGCCTTTTGTGAGCCTTGGGCTCATCTTTGTTTTGATGGCGTTGGTCGGAGATTCGGCTTGGGCAATCGCCTCGGGTTGGGTAGGAGCTTCCCTTGATGGAAAGTCTTGGCGCAGAGTCGAGCGGTTATTGTCCGGAGGAATCTACTGCCTGCTCGGGGCTGTAGCTGTATGGTCCGCGTAGTCGCGAAAATCCGATGAGGGTTCGCAGGGAAGCAGTGAACTAAGGTAAGCGACCTACAATGCCATTACCCGGGCTGCTTCCTGCACATCCTTGTCTCCACGTCCGCTAAGGCTGACGCAAAGGAGCTTGTCTGGAGTGAGCTCGGCTGCACGCTTGATCGCATAGGCCAAAGCATGGGAAGACTCGAGTGCTGGAATAATTCCTTCGGTAGAGGCAAGCATCCGGAAGGCATCCAGCGCTTCACTATCGGTTGCGTATCCGTATTGAATACGTCCGATGCTCTGGTAGTAGGCGTGCTCCGGGCCAACGGCTGCATAGTCCAAACCAGCGGAAACGGAGTGGGTGAGTTCGATCTGTCCGTCTGGATTTTGGAGGACCAACGTGCGACAGCCTTGGAATACTCCCAAACGCCCTCCGGCGAATCGGGCAGCGTGCTGACCCGGCTCAATCGCGCGTCCCCCGGCTTCCACGCCGGTGAGTTTTACGGACGGTTCCTCCAGAAAATCAAAGAAAATGCCGATCGAATTGCTACCGCCACCAACGCAAGCAATGATTTCGTCCGGCAACCGGCCCTCTTGCTCCAGAATCTGGCGGCGGGTTTCCTCGCCGATGACCTTTTGAAAGTCCCTCACCATCATCGGGAAGGGGTGGCAACCAAGCGCCGAGCCCAAGATGTAGTGGGTTGTCCTGGAGTTGGCCACCCAGTCACGCATCGCCTCATTGACAGCGTCCTTGAGCGTCTTCTGTCCGGACGTCACTGGTATCACCTCCGCTCCGCAGAGGCGCATCCGGTAGACATTGGGAGCCTGCCGGCGCATGTCCTCCTCGCCCATGTAGACGATGCACTCAAGCCCTTCGCGTGCACAGGCGGTCGCAGTTGCGACTCCATGTTGTCCTGCTCCGGTTTCCGCGATGATGCGGTGCTTGCCCATCCGCTTGGCGAGCAAGGCCTGCCCGATAGCGTTATTTATCTTGTGCGCTCCGGTATGCAGCAGGTCTTCGCGCTTCAAGTAAATCCGTGCGCCTCCGATCTTGCGGGACAGTGAAGCCGCATGGGTGAGCATGGTGGGCCGTCCAGCAAACTCAGCAAGGCTCTTACGGAATGATTCCTGAAATACAGGATCAGCTTTGGCTTCCGTGTAGACCTTCGTCAGTTCAAGGATCGCCGTCATGAGCGTCTCAGGTACATAACGACCCCCGAAAGGACCGAAATACCCGCGAGCATCAGGAAGGGACTCTTTGTGGACGGGTTGCATCGCATCTGCGCGCTATTAAACCTCCGGATCAATTATCCCCGGAGGCCATTCAGCGCGAACAGCAAATACTAGCGCTTCTTATGGCGGTTTGCACGCATGCGCTTGCGGCGCTTGTGCTGATTCATCTTGAGACGCCTCTTCTTCTTCAGATTGCCCATGTTGTCTAGAATGTATTGAAACTGATTAGCGAAAAGGTTGGATGAAAACGGAATCGGTATGCGGGGTAAAGCACAATTTTCGGGAATTTGAGTGTGGGGGTGTATTCTGTCCAGTATACTGTTCGAGTGGCGAATTTAGGAACGAAGCGAGTCTTGGTCCATTGTCTATGGCTAGAGGCCTCCAGATTTATGGCAGATGATTAGTTGATGTAACTATTCGGTTCAGGGAAGAATCGACCAGTTCACAAAAACAACCGGATGATTTGATCGGATAGGCGCATAAAGAGGGAAGGTTTCCATTCAGCCCATATCTGGTAATTGGCGACGATCCCAAGATTTGGTGAAAGAATGGTGACGAGGGCTGCGAGTCCCATCAGTTTGCGTTGGGTGTCGATTGGCAGATCAGTTTTTCGCAGCCAAACCAGAAAGAAAGGAATCAGGGGAAAAAGGTAGCTGCTGCTCCGCGACGTATCCAATGCCAGGAAAATGGATCCGATTGATGCCAGAAATACGAGACCTATCCAGACAAGTGTTCGTAACGAAGGGCGAATATAGGCATGGTGATGCAGGATTGCTATAATTATGAGCCATGCACCCTCAACCGGAATCCATAATGCCAGTTGGGGAACATCCATCTGCTTTCCCATGACGGATAGGCCGAGGAAACTGAAGTCGGAGTGATTCCAATCGAATACTGCAGCCACAACCATACGGGAAAATGCATAGAAAATCGTGGCTATGACTAGTGGAGTGAGTGTGGTGAGCCTGCTTTTTATAGGACCCTCTTTTGTGGAAATCGCGGTTGCTGCGATGATGGCAAGTCCGACCATGCTTCGTTCATCGCACCATAGGGCCAGGAACGAGAAAACGACGAGGAGGAAGGGACGAAAAGTGAAGGCGGATGCAATTGCCAGCAGGCCGATGGCGACTCCGTCGAAGGGTTTTGCGTTCCCAAACACCGTAAAGCAGCCGGAGCATGCGAAAAGCCCTGAGTAGAGGAGCATGGTGGCGCGGGCGATTGCTCTATCAAGCGTGATAGAGTATGCGATTGCCCAGCCGGAAAGAAGCAACACGATGCCCCCGAGAAACGCGGGTGCGTAAGGGCTGAGGTTAATCCGGTTTGTTACATTGATAGCGAGGGCGGGAATGATTCGCGGGGTGAGCTTGTTCCCATGACTTCTTTCACCCGAATGCTCCGTCAATTCCGCAATCTCAGGCTTCGATGTGTCGCAGAACGGGTTTACAATTTTCTGCTCATATGCCGGCGTCAGGTTTACTTCGCCCGGGAAGAAAGCTGATGGAGCTGAACCGAAAAAGAACCATACAACGGCGCAGATAATGAGACTATTGATGGCGCTACGACACTTGAATCTACGCTCGTGCATGCTGAGTAGGATTTCCAGAAGTGAATGTGAAAGAGGGTTGGGGAATGAGTCCAAGATTGATCGAGAGAAAAAAGTGTGTAAAGCTATCAGATCTCAACCTCTATGAGCAAGAATAAGAAGAGTCGGAAAGGGAAGTTGGCGCGTCCTCCAAAGAAGAAGAATGCGATCATCCAGTCGGGTGCATCGTTGGCTTTGGATGAGGATCACCGCAAGGAGGTCGAGTCGTATGTCGGAGGCTCCCGAGGGGCTAAGTTGTCGTCGCAGAAACGTGCCTTGGCATCGGATTCCGGCGTTCAGGCATCCGGAGAACCCGTGTCGCCGCCCCTGCTGCAAGACGATCGCTATGGACTTACGGAAGGGTTGATCGCAACTCCAAACCTGATGGCGTCCAAGCGATTCACGGATTTCATGTCCCATATCGAGCGCATCAAGGATGAGCTCGGAGTGGGAGTGGATCGGTTTTCCGCGAGGAACGTCAACGATCTGAAATTGCGTGGTTGGCTCACGCGTATGGCAATCCGGCACGAGCAGTCCCTCCTTCGGCCCTGGCAGGTCAGCATTCTTGAGCGTGCGGGATTTGATTGGGCATGGCGGCATTACCCCTCACGCAATGGGCATGGAGCTGGGATTTCTTTCAATCCGGAGAACGATCGTTATGGACTGACCAAAGGGCTGGTTTTCCCCCGAAGCTTAATGAAGTCCAAGAGCCTTGTCTCTTTCGTGGCGAATTGTGAACGCATCAAGGATGAACTCGGAGATGGGGTGGTGCGGTTTTCGGCAAGAGATGTGAAGGATGAGGTATTGCGCAAATGGCTCACGCGCATGGCAAGCCATTATGAAAGGAGGAAACTTCAGCCGTGGCAGATCGCAATTCTCAAGCGTGCGGGGTTTGATTGGACATGGCGTGCACCGGTTGAGACCACCGATTTCCTGGGTCGGCCGCGACGTGTGGGCGTGCAGATGCATGAAGGGCTCCTCTCGTGGGAGGAATTGTGCCGGATGCTCAGTGAACATTTCGCACGCACTGGAGAGTTGCTTTTCCACCAGCGTGTAGATGAAGAGCGGATTCTTGCGACCTGGCTCGGAAAGCAGCGCCAGAAGCTATCCTATGGAAAGCTCTCGAAGGACCGCGAGCAGGCCCTGCTTCAAATCCATCCGGAGATCTTCACGCTACCGATCCGGCGCGACAAATATGTGAGGAAGCGCGCCCGGCCGGGATGGCTCAATCGATACCATGATGTCCAGGCTTACCTCAGAAACAAGGATTTGAAGGCATTTCCACCGGAAGGGTTGGCCTTGCCGCAGGACGTCTACGATTGGCTTCACATTCAGAAATATGATGACAAAGCGCGGTTGCTAACACCTGTTCAGCTCAAGCAGCTCCATAGCATTGGATACAGTCCTGATATGGTATCCAAGTGCCGGCTCATGCGGGACGAGTTTTCGTATATGGATCAAGGCCTCGAGCGCTATAGGGCCTTTCTCGAAACTCACGGGCACGGGAACGTGCCCGAATCCTATCATGAATTGAAGTTGGTTAATTTCGTCGCCCACATCCGTAAGCTCTACCGCATGAATCTTCTCTCAGAAGAACGCCGCAGAGCACTGGATGAAGCCGGGTTTGTGTTTGCGGTTTTCGAGCAGCCTACTCCGGCTTGGATGGCTCAATACGAAAAACTCGCTGCCTACAAAAAGGAAAAGGGACACCTGCATTTCACGAAGTATGAGCCCCAGTATGCTGAAACATCGGAGTATTTGCGTCAGCAAAAGCTAAGAGGGCGCAAAGGTTTGCTTCTGAGCGAGCACATCCGCCTTCTCAATGAGCTCGGGGTGGAATGGGGGAACAAGAAACCCATCCCGAAAGACGCAAACCCATCCAATAAGAAAAAACCGTGACCAGAGCGGGGCTGGCCAGTGGCCTGTATTAAGTACGCTGCGTCCGGGACGCAGGGACGCATGGCTTCGGAAAAAAAAGCTTGAAAGCTGACGCAGAGCTATCAATGTCCGGAGTTGCGCCAGAACCTCCGGTTAACCAGCCGGGTGTTCCGCGGTTGCTCCGGAGTTATCCGGGGTCGAGCGGCAGCTCAGGCCTAGTGGCTTGGGCTGCATCTGTTCTATCAGGCAGGTCATCAACCCGTGAAACAGTATCAACATCAATGGCTAACACAGTAGAAAAAGACAAGATTATCTCTGAGTACAAGACTCATGAGAAGGATACCGGCTCATGTGAAGTGCAGATTGCACTCCTTTCGGCCCGCATTGCTCACCTTACCGAGCACTTGAAGGGGCACCGCAAGGATTTTCATTCGCGCCGGGGTTTGATTCAGATGACCAGCAAGCGTCGTAAGCTTCTGGACTACCTGAAG
>Ga0209510_1004536_pt1 | contig 12147 bp, 12 predicted proteins | sample BiotimSIPDNA_FD_185749 | JGI IMG/M metagenome (GOLD analysis project Ga0209510, IMG submission 185749) | Anaerobic biogas reactor microbial communites from Washington, USA - Biogas_R1 time_0 SIP DNA (SPAdes) (version 2) | ecosystem: Engineered > Bioreactor > Anaerobic > Unclassified | place... | reverse complement strand
AGCTTATGGTTTCTCTTGATGTTAAACCGAATGAGCTCATATCTGCTGTAATGAGAAAGATTGAAACATTACCGAAAGTTTCGGGAAGCGGTCGCGAACCTGATAAGGTTTATGTATCTAAAGAGGCTGACCAGACTTTGAATGAAGCAGAAAAACAGGCAAAAGCCATGAAGGATGAGTATGTTTCGGTTGAGCATATTTTTCTTGCTCTTCTGGATACTGCAAATTCCAGAATGAAGGAACTTTTTAAAAGTATGAGTATTGAGAAAAATGCTTTTTTAAAGGCTTTAGCTTTAGTTAGAGGGAATACTAAGGTTACATCAGACAATCCTGAATCCACATATGATGTATTGAAAAAGTATGGACAGGATCTTGTTGAGCTTGCTAAGAACCAGAAATTAGACCCGGTTATTGGAAGAGACGAAGAGATTCGCAATGTTATAAGGATTCTGTCAAGAAAAACCAAGAATAATCCAGTACTTATAGGTGAGCCTGGTGTTGGTAAAACAGCAATAGCAGAAGGTCTTGCACTTAGAATTGTCAGAGGTGATGTGCCGGATAATCTTAAGGAAAGAAAAATATTCTCCCTTGATATGGGATCACTTGTAGCAGGTGCAAAATACAGAGGAGAATTTGAAGAAAGACTCAAAGCAGTACTTCAGGAAATAAAGAAATCTGAAGGAAGAATAATTATGTTTATTGATGAGCTTCATAATATTGTCGGAGCTGGTAAAACAGAAGGAGCGATGGATGCAGGCAACCTTCTTAAGCCCATGCTTGCAAGAGGGGAGTTGCACTGTATAGGTGCTACTACTTTAAATGAATATCGTCAATACATAGAAAAAGATGCAGCTTTGGAAAGAAGGTTCCAACCGGTTCTTATTAATGAACCGACTGTAGAAGATACAATATCCATACTGAGAGGTTTAAAAGAAAGATATGAAGTATTTCATGGAGTAAAAATACAAGACCAGGCACTAATAGCCGCTGCTACTTTGTCAAATAGATATATCTCTGACAGATTTTTACCGGATAAGGCAATTGATCTTGTGGATGAAGCATGTGCTTTAATAAAAACAGAGATTGACTCTATGCCTTCAGAACTTGATGCGATATCAAGAAAAATAATGCAGCATGAGATAGAAGAAGCAGCATTAAAGAAAGAAAAAGACAAATTGTCAAAAGAACATCTAGAAAAGATACAGCAGGAACTTGCGCATATGAAGGAAGACTTCAATTCCATGAAAGCGAAATGGGAGAATGAGAAAAATGCAATATCTAAAGTTCAAAAATTGCGAGAAGAGATAGAGCAGGTTAATGCGCAGATTGAAAAAGCAGAAAGAGAGTATGATTTAAATAAAGCTGCTGAATTGAAGTATGGAAAATTGCCTGCACTTCAAAAACAGTTAGAAGAGCAGGAGGATATTGCTGAAAAATCTGAAGAAAACAGGACTTTATTAAGAGACAAAGTGTCTGAAGAAGAAATAGCAATGATAGTTGCAAGATGGACTGGAATTCCTGTTTCGAAACTTATACAAAGCGAAAAGGAAAAACTGTTAGGACTTGAAGATATTTTACATAGGCGAGTAATCGGGCAGGATGAAGCGGTTAGAAAAGTTACTGAATCCATAATACGCTCCCGAGCTGGAATACAAGACCCTAACAGGCCAATAGGCTCTTTCTTGTTCTTGGGTCCTACAGGTGTAGGAAAAACAGAACTTGCTAAAGCTCTTGCACAGGCTTTGTTTGATGATGAAAAGAACATTATTAGGATCGATATGAGTGAGTATATGGAGAAGTTCTCAGTCAGCAGGCTTATAGGCGCACCTCCAGGATATGTAGGATATGAAGAAGGAGGCCAGCTTACAGAAGCAGTAAGAAGAAAACCTTATTCTGTAGTATTATTTGACGAGATAGAAAAAGCTCACCCAGAGGTATTTAATATACTTCTTCAGGTACTGGATGATGGAAGGATAACCGACTCGCAAGGCAGGACTATTGATTTTAAAAACACTATAATCATACTTACATCTAATCTTGGAACACAGTATATACTTGAAGGAATAACAGATGACAATGAGATTTCACAAGAGGCAAGAAAACAGGTTGATGTGCTCTTAAAGCAACAATTCAGACCGGAGTTTTTAAACAGACTTGATGAAATAGTATATTACAAACCTTTATCAAAAACTGAAATATTTAAGATAGTAGATCTTATGATTAAAAATCTTGAATCAAGACTTAAAGCAAAACAGCTTTCTATAGATATATCAAAAAGAGCTAAAGAGTTTATAGTGGATCAAGGTTTTGACAGTATATATGGAGCTCGCCCTCTAAAAAGATATATTCAAAGCCATGTTGAAACACTGATTGCAAGGATGATTTTATCAGAGGATGTTGAACCGGGAACAACTTTGAATGTAGATTATGGTGGCAGTGAGCTGGTTATAGGATTAGAAACAAAAGTTTAAGTATTAACTTTACAGGATAATGATAAATTTTCTATATCCTTGTTGATATAATATATCAATAAGAGTATAATGGTATCAGGCTACTCCTCGTGAGGCCAACACGTAAGGAGATGGCAAAATGTGGCCCGCTACCTCCTTTAAAAGTAAGTCGCATTATGCTTAATTGTCATCGGCGGGCAATTTATAGGAGCCAGTCCGGTTTGACCGGTACTGGCTCCTGTTTGTATCTTTAATAAATAATATAAGGACAACAATCTTATAGAACGCTAATAGAACATAAAATAAAATAGAATGGTTAACTATGAATAATTAAAACCATTTCTTCTTTTTGAAATAAAAGATCATAAAAACTGTAATTGCAAGCATAATAACCCATAAAATAGGATAAGACCACTTAAAACCATATTCTGGCATGTACTTAAAATTCATTCCATATAGCCCGACTATAAAGGTTAAAGGTATGAAAATGGTTGAGATAATAGTAAGTACTTTTATTATCTTGTTTAAGTTGTTACTTGCAGTCGTATAAAAAAGTTCCATTAGTCCGACTACCATCTCTCGACAGTTTTCAACCATTTCTATTGCTTCTGAAATGTGATTATACACATCTTTCATATACGGCAAAGTGGCATCTGTTATATACTGTGACGGTTCACTGATTAATAGAGAACGAGACTCTTTAAATGGAATTATTGATTTTGATATCAACAGAATATCACTTTTCAGTTCTCTGATTTTAGTAAGATTATCATTACTGGCATTTTCAATTATTTCTTCTTCAAGCTTATCAATTTTTTCTTCTAGCTCATATAACAAGTCAAAGTAAACATCAGTAATAGAGTCAAGGATTGAATAAAGAAGATAGTCATTACCGAATTTTCGTATGTGGCTTCCAATAGTTCTAATGCGTTTTCGTAAATCGTCAAATACATCACCAACAATATTCCCGATTGAAATGACATAATTATCTTTGACAATGATATTCATCGCTTCTGTTACAAGAGTTCCATTATCACGATGTATCATTGTCGCATTGACAAATAAGAAGTCTTCGTAATCTTCCAGCTTTGGCCTTTTATTCTTTTCCCAGATGCTTGTTAAGACTACAGGATGAATATTATATATGCTTTCAAGTTGATTTCTCAATTCTTTATCAACGCCATTGTCAATATCAATCCATCTGATATATCCATCCTTTACACTGGTGAGTTCATTAAGCTGCTTAACAGAGTATTCTTGCATATTATCACTGTTATAATCTGTTATTCTTATTTTTGAAAAACCATCTTTATTTTGTGCAGGACTTGTATTCATCTTTTTTCATCCTTTACTTGTACTTATTTGTTCGGACTATTTCTTATCTCTTAAAAGATCCCTTATCTCTGTAAGTAATTGCTCTTCCTTAGTTGGAACAGGTGGTGCAGCAGGTGCTGCTGCTTCTTGCTCTTTCTTTTCCTTTTCTCTAATTTCTTCTGCTTTTTTCTTTATTGCAGCAAAAAACTTCACGAATAAGAATACAAAGATAGCCATAATTAGAAAATCAACAACATACTGGATAAACATTCCATAATTTACTGATGAAAGAACATTGCCTTCTTCATCATAAGACAGTACCCATTTTAAGGTCTTGAAATCTACTTTTCCCATTACAAGCCCTACTAATGGCATGATTATATCATTAACTAAAGATGATACTATTTTAGAGAAAGCGGCACCAATAATTACGCCGACTGCAAGATCGATAACATTACCTTTTGTGATAAATTTCTTAAATTCGTTCCAAAGTTTTATTCTTTGCTTTTTTATACGTTTACGCATAAGTTCCTCCTAATGAAAAACATATTATTCTTTTAATGAAATGATATAAGTTGGAGCATTCAATGTCAAATGAAAAGCATAAAATATGCAAAGCTTGTTTAATACTTCATTTTTATGGTTTCAGAAACATAAAGAAAACCTGTCATTGCTGACAGGTCATTATAAATAATTATGCTACTATTAATTAATCCAGCATCATTCTTTCAAGAACAAGCGGTTCAACATACATACCATTACTGTATGCTCTCATGTTTCCCCCGGAGATTTCATCAATTAATGCTACATGATTATCTTCTCCGACTCTTCCGAATTCGAATTTAATGTCATATAGCTCAAGGTTCTTCTTCAGCATCTCTTCTTTTATAATCTTACCTATTTTTCTTGTCATTTCTACAAGCACCTTGTACTCTGATTTGGTCATTATTCCAAGCATTTCAAGTGCTTCATCAGTTATAAGTGGATCATTTCTGTCATCATCCTTCAAGGTTACCTCGACATATCCGTCTAAAACCTGTCCTTCTTCACAGTACATTCCATAACGTCTGAAAAAGCTTCCTACAGCACGATATCTTAATATAACCTCAACGCCTTTTCCAAATACTTTTGCGGGTTTTACTGTCATGGTCTGATTCTCAATATCTGAAGAGATATAGTGTGTCGGTATAGACTGCTCATTTATCTTTTCAAAAAAGAACTTGGTTAATTTTAAACCAGCTTTTCCAGCACCTTCTATTGTCAATCCGACTGTATTCGCACCAGGATCAAATACACCATCAGTACCTGTTACATCATCTTTAAACTTTAAAAGATAATTTCCATCTTCCAGCTTATATACGTCTTTTGTTTTACCTTTGTAGATTTTTTCCATTGCTATACCTCAAAACATCTAGATTAACATCAATGTGTGTATTAAATTTACAAATCAATGCTTTATGTATTATACACTAGTCATGGTTTCAAGTAAAAGAGATAATGAAAATTATATTGAATGAAAAACATTAAATATTCAAAAACTTAAGTAATAAAAACATACTAATGATATAATTCAAAATGAAGGGAGATTAATTATGTTACACGATATATCATCATATGATTACAAAGTAGGACTGCCTGATAATTACACTAAATTCATACCCTTGGGCAATGGCCATATAGGAGCATCAGTATGGACATCGAAAAAGGATAAAAGCGAAATAACCCTTCTATTATCCGCAACTGACAGTTTCAGTGAATTGGGAAGGATTCTAAAGTTATGTAAAGCAACAATAACTATAGAACCTAATATATTTGAGGAAAAAACAACTTCACATCTTGTCTTGGATGAGGCCACTTTGTATATTAATTCAAGGAAGGCAAACATCAAGATTTATATTGATTCCAGTAATGATGTACTTTGTTTTTCTATTAATTCAGATATTCCTGTTAATGTCCTGTACTCAGTAGATAACTATCGCAAAAATCCTGTCAGTTCGTATGACTTGGAAAAAGATTTCAGTAATTATGCCATTAACGGAACAGCAAGGTTTCATGAAATATCTGAAAGCTCAGATATCATAACCTTGTCTGATGATAATACAGGTATTATACAGTATCACAGAAACACCCAGTCATGCACAGAGTATGCTTTTTATGCTCAGAATCTCACTGACAAATCGGTAATGAATGATCCATACATTAATCGTACCTTTGGAACATATGTTGTATCTGAAAAGATGCAAGCATACATAAAAGATGGCGTACCGTTTCTTGAAACAGCAAGTATGGAAAAGAAAGTAGATATTCAGGTATGGTCGTTAGTAGAGGTTTGTGATTCAAAACAGAACTGGATAAACAAGATTACATCATGTTCTAAAGGTTATGATATGAATGAGAGTTATTCAAACCACAAAAAACAATGGCAGGAATACTGGAAACGCTACTATATTTATGCATATGGTGATGATAACGCTAAACTGCTTACAAGAGCCTGGATATATCAAAAGTATTTTAACAGATGTGCTGGAAAGGGTAATGTGCCTATAAAGTTTAATGGGTCTATTTTTGTAACATATCCTTTTGAAACAGATAGTGGGTTAATAACCTGGGATTACAGAAGATGGGGAGGAGCTTATTGGATTCAAAATACAAGACATATATACTGGAATATGCTACTAAGCGGTGATTTTGAAGGAATGAAGCCTTTATATGATATGTTAACAAATCTTATTCCCATATCAAAGCACAGGTGTCACCAATACTATTCACATGATGGGATTTTACTGCCTGAAACATTCACAATTGGTGGGCTTTATTGCGCCTCTAACTATGGAATACCTCAAGAAGATGGTAAAAGATATGCAAAGGGAACATGGCTTCATCAGTCAGGACAGATAGCAAATCATTATATCCGATGGCACTATAATGGTATGCTGGAGTTAGCTTATCTTATTTTACTTGGAGCGAAATTTGCTGATGACGAAAAATACAAAGATATAGCATACAATTTTTCAAGAGAAGTACTTACATTCTTTTACGAACACTTTGATACTTTAGACGGTAAAATACTAATGAAACCGGTTTCTTCGCTGGAAACTTATCAAGACTGCGTAAATGATCTGCCTGATATAGCGGGATTGGATGCTTTGACTGATGAACTATTAGCACAAGAGGATATTTGCGAAGAACTGAAAACCCTTTGTGAAAAGGTAAGAGATATTTTAGTGGATTATCCTAAAGATGATAATAAGCTTATGCCTTGTCAGAATAAAATTGATACTAAAAGAAGAAATAGTGAGAATCCTGAGTTGTACAGCATATTCCCATTTTACAGGCATACATTGATAAACAAAGAAGATGAGTTGTTCAGCTTTGCAGTAAATGCTTTTAATGAAAGATCGGAAAAGGCAGGTCTTGGCTGGTCTCAGGATTGTATACAGTCAGCACTACTAGGACTTGTTGATCAAACAGAGCAGATACTGATTAAGCAGGCTTTAAATACAGATGAAAGGTATTCATTTAGTGGAATATATGGCCCCAATTACGATGAAACACCAGATCAGGACCATGCAAACGGGTTGAGTATAGGGTTTATACATTCTTTAATACTCTCAACAAGAGAAAAGAATATGCTCTTTTTGGCATGGCCGGAAAAATGGAATGTGTCTTTTAGACTGCCTCTTTATTCATCAAAGTCTGTTAGTGTCATATATGAAGATGGTAAAATTAAGCATATCGAATTTGAAGATAAATTAGATGAAATAAAGACAGTTATTAATTTATAACTTGCAGATAAATTATTCTTCTTATATTGCATTTGCTGTAAATCAATTAATGATTTACATATGAGTAACTGATTCTTATTACGTACTATATTTTTTCTTAAGGATAATAGCAATAACAAAAGTTATTATACATGGGAGTATAAATTCTACTGATCGAAGAAGAAGGGTTGCATAAAAGGGAAAGGAAGTTGCTATAGGATCGTATTGTATGTAGTCTGCTATTACTCTTATGATAAATCCCACTACAAGCAAACCACTTACTGCAAATAGGAACTTATACCATTTTTCTTTTTTCATAAATCATACCTCTTATACTTTTTATTGTTTGCTAGTTTATCAATTTCGCAGAACAAACACAACCCATTATGGCAGCATTTTAAATTATTGCATATATTACACTTCCATTTTTCTTCTTCTTTTAAAAGAAACTTATCAATACCATTATTTGATATGTAGTGAAGGTTATCAATCATACTCATGTTATATTTCGTACTGTATCTTCTATCAAGATATTTAAGATGTCTGCATGGAAAGTCTTTGCAGTCTGTGCAGAATCTTATTATTCCTTTTCCTAAAAGGTCGCAGTGATGAGCCATATATGTACAGTTTTTTCCTCTTGGTATGCAACCTGGACAGTACTTTTTGCTAAAACCCTTTTTATTGAAATCGAATTTTCCAAATTGATACGACACACATAGACTGCAATTCATTCCACATGGTGCAATTAAATCATATTCACTCATTATTCTGTCCTCTTCTAATCATATTACTTGTTATCACTTTTAGCCTTCTTTGCAAATGCATATACTGCAAATCCCATTATAGCTGCTCCATAACCGATAACCCACAATAAATGAGGTATGATCATATCAAAACTGCCACTCATTGCAGCCCTTCCTGCCTCAACTGCATGGTAAAAGGGGAGTAGGTTAGCGATTGTTTTGAAAGTTCCTCCTATAAGGTCAAGATCGAACCATGTTCCTGAAAGCCAAGCTGCGAGATTAGTGAGTAATGCTCCACAGATACCGCTAACCTGCTTTTCATTGAAAATACTTCCACATAACAAACCTATTGCAATAAATAGTATTGCAGTTGGTATTAGTACAACAATAGTAAGAAGAATATTTGTATTAATAGAAAGTCCCAGTGCCATGGCTACAATAATACAAATAATTATCTGCATCATTGCCATTGGCAGTAAAGGAAGGGTATACCCAAGTATGAAATCTGACGATTTCATTGGTGAAATGTATAACCTCAACATAAATGAGCTTGTTCTGTCTTTAGCAATCAGCATTCCAGAAAAAAGGGAAATGAAAGACAGACCGAATACGCATATTCCCGGAGTAAGGTGGTCAATTGCAAAAAGCTCAACAGGAATATTAGCCTGAATGGCAGATAAAAGGAGTAGGACAATAATTGGAAAACCCAAACCGAATGCAAGATTCAGTTTGTCTCTTAATATTTCTTTTGTGTTTCTTAAGGCGAATGCGCTCATCTTCATGCTTTCTCACCTATATCTTCTGAGATTGTTATAAATGCATCTTCAAAATTATCAGTATTCATTGTCTGTATTATCTTTTCTGCAGTACCAACTATCTTTAATTTACCTTTTACCATAATCCCTATCCTGTCTGATAAAGCGACTGCTTCTTCTAGATAATGGGTAGTAAGGATTATGGTTATATCTTTTTTTAAGTTTTTAATTACTTTCCACAATTCTCTTCTTGCAAGTACATCTAAACCCAAAGTCGGTTCGTCAAGAAATAGAAGTTTAGGTTCTGATATTAAAGCCATTGCTATGCTAAGTCGTCTCTGATAACCTCCAGACAATATTTTAGCGCGGTTGTTCTGTATTTCTTCCAGTCCGAAAACATTAATCATATTCTGAGCTTTCTCACCAGCTGTTTTCTTATCCATCCCATATATACCACCAATCAGTTCAAGATTCTCCTTAACAGTTAGGTTTGGAGCGACCGCTGTTTCCTGGGGTGATACATTCATAAGAGGTTTCACTTTGTTTGGTTCTTTTGAAATGCTTATGTCAAATACAAATGCGTCTCCTTCTGTAGGGTTTATAAGGCAGGATAACATCTTGATAGTAGTGGTTTTTCCTGCACCATTAACTCCTAGCAGAGCAAACAGTTCATTTTGATTTATTTCAAGATTAAGATTATCAACTGCCGTAATATTCTTAAATTTCTTTGTTAAATTATCAGTCTTAATCGCTATCATTTTTTCCTCTCATCTTCTGTAGTTTCCAGTCTTTTAATACTTTTAGCAAAATTAACACTATCACTTTCAGTGTGTTCTGGATACATTTCTTTAGCTTTTCCTTCAAGGATTGCATCAGCTATATTATGAAATACAGACATTCTTTCTATCGCTATTCCTTTTTGTGAGTCCGCTAATAGGATAAGAGAATCACCAGATTTGATTTTAAACATATCTCTGACTTCCTTAGGTATTACTATCTGACCTTTAGGGCCCACTTTTACAGAACTCATATATCTTTCATTATTTATTTCTTTATTATCCATAAACTCTTCTCCATAATTATTGTTATAGTATAACAAGTAATACAAGTATAACTAATTATACAGAAAAGTCAATACATATAAAAAACACTTGCTTAAAAACAAGTGTCATGACTTAATCCATATTTTTGTATTTAATGTAAAAAGGACATTGCTAATGATAAAACAATTCCCAAGCATAAGGCAACCATTGAATGCTTCTTTTCATGAGCTTTTGCTTCTGGAAGTAAATGTGCAGCAGAGATATAAATGAGAACTCCGACTACAAAGCCTAACGCAAGACCTAACGTGGAATCACTGAGTCTTTTAACTAAAGGGTATGCGACAAAAGCACCTACAGGTGTTGTGAGGCCCGCTACCAAAAAGGCATAAAGTATAGCTTTTTTGGTTTTTATGCCACCCTTAACAAGAACAGAAAAAGTAATTACACCTTCAGTAAATTCATGTATTACCAAACCGATACCAGAAGCAAGACCGGTAAAGATACTTGCGCTGAAAGTAACAGTATATATAATTCCATCAAGAAGCGAGTGAATGCCTATACCCTGAATTGCGGTTATACCAAAGGCTAACTCTTCTTGCTTTGTATGATGTTTAATTAATTTGTTGCTGAAAAGCATAAATACAAAACCTATAAGAGCAGCAAAGCCTGCATTATGGTTTTTCTCAATTGCCTCAGGGAAAGCTGAAATGAGAGGCGCGGATATTAGGACACCAGCAGCAAAACACATAAAGTATTCCTTGTATTTCTCTACCCATTTCATGTTTCTGTAAATTACATAAATACCAATTGAATTTACAATTAATGCACTGATAGCGAATATTGATATCATTAAAAATACGTTACTGTCGTTCATAGCATTCCTCTCTGTAAAACTTAATATAATTCTATTTCTATTTTAACCTATATGTTTTATAACCCTTATAGTCCAGCACATTTACAATAACATCAGAATTAAGCTTACGCAAGAGGTCTTTTATGTTTTTTACATTTCTGCTGTTTAAAAAGCTTTCTATTTCATATTGGTTCATAGGATGCCTCTTTATTATGCTCAATATTGCTTCATAATCATCTTTAATGCTGCTTTGAAAGCCTGTAGATGCCAGTAAGTCAATTGATAAACCGTTTAAGTAATCAGCAGCATATCTCACTCTTTCGTGATCTGAAGCATGTACATTGCTTTCTGATGGGGGTCTAATTGGAGTATTTATATACAATTTATCATATCGGATTGTTTTTAATATATCTTTGTACTTTTCTAAATCATAATCAGAATCATTAACATTCTTCATCAGCATTATTTCAATCCAGATCTGACCTTTATATATAAGGGAAAACTCCTTCAGTCCTGATAAAACACAACAATATTCAAGACTTTTATGAGGTCTGTTTATTTTTTTGAATAATTCCTCGTTATAAGCATCCAGTGTAGGTAATACTATGTCTGCTTCTTTTAAATCATTCTGAACGCTTTTATCGTAAAGCAAAGCACCATTTGTTATCACTGCAACAGGTTTATCTATCAGGTTCTTGATATTAACTATTAACTCTCCAAGTCCTAAATACAAAGTAGGTTCACCTTCTCCTACTATAGTTACAACATCAAAAGACACTCCATTATTTATACACTCTTTCAACTCATGAACAATTTCATTGACAGGGTAGAACATTTTTTTTGTATTCGTCATATGATTGGTTCTTCCAAGTTGACAGTATATGCAGGAATAATTACATGTTTTTTTAGGAATAGGGCTTATCCCTAGTGATAGCCCTAGTCTTCTTGATGGCACAGGGCCATAGATATATTTATATTCAACCACAATTAACTCCTGTAATTTATTCTCTAGTCATCAAGGTGCTGCATTTAGGACAGTTTATTGCGTTACAAGGCGTACCCCTTGTATGTACGATTCTTGTTCCGCATTTTGGGTATGTGCAGTAATCTTGTGATTGTTGATTTGACTGTCTTCCAAATCCTGTGCCTCTAACTGACCCGGAAGGTCCGGTTCCATCTCTTCTTGGCAATTTAATCACCTCCATTGGTATTACTTACCTATATT
>Ga0209510_1004533_pt1 | contig 12154 bp, 11 predicted proteins | sample BiotimSIPDNA_FD_185749 | JGI IMG/M metagenome (GOLD analysis project Ga0209510, IMG submission 185749) | Anaerobic biogas reactor microbial communites from Washington, USA - Biogas_R1 time_0 SIP DNA (SPAdes) (version 2) | ecosystem: Engineered > Bioreactor > Anaerobic > Unclassified | place... | reverse complement strand
CCGGGAAAGAGAATACCTTCGACACCTCACCGTCGAACACCGAACGGATACTGGCTCCCTTCTGCGCCTGAATATCGACACCATTGCTGTTGGTGGTCACATTCCACTCACTGTGCTTCTTGGTACCGAATCCGCCAACAATCGTTGCAGTCCCCGTTACCGGCATGGGCAGCTTACCCTTATTGGCAGCAAAATTCTTGGAAAGCCGGAAAGTCTCTGTAGTGGCACTACCCCCAGCCTCTATCCTGGGACCGCTCTCAGCAGGTTTCTCCGGTGCAGCCTCTTCCTTGGAAACAGGCTCCTCCTTGGTTGCGGTCTCCTCTTTGCTTTCACTCTTGCCTCGACGGGCCTCACGCTCAGCCGCTTCGGCCGCTTTCTTACGTAAAGCCTCCTGCTCTGCCCTGCGGCGTGCTTCCGCCTCACGCTCCTGACGAGCTACCTCCTCAGCAATCAACTGTTCAATCTGAGCATTCAGCTGGTTCACCCGTCGCTGTTTCTGTTGCAATGTCTTCTGCAGTTCTTGCTCCTTACCCCTTGCAGCAGTGATCTCCTGCTGTCTTGACTTCTCCTCCCTTTGCAGTTTCTGTTGCTCCTGCTCCAGGGTTGTGAGCACCTTCTCCCGGTCTGCTCTCGCCTTGGTAAGCAACTCCTTCCTTTCGGCTATCGCACGGTTTTGTTTTTTAATCTCATCAGCTTGCGACTGTTGCCAGCGGGAATAATCCTTCAGATATTGCATCCTGCGAATCGATTCCCCAAAGGAGCGGCCCGAAAGGATGAAGAGCAGTTTGTTCTGACTCACATTGTGGCGTAACATTCCACGAATCGCATTGGCATATTTCTCTTTTGTCTCAACCATCTCCTTGTTGAGTCGTTGAATCTCCCCCTCCAGTTTTGTCTCCTCCCTACGCAATGCGGCAACCTCTTCACGCTGTACGCTTATCAGTTCCTTTCTGGAGTTGATCTGCTTATTAATTAGATTAATCCTGTCAAGGATGGTGCTGGTCTGTTTCTTCACATCGAGATAGAGCCGATTGGCATTGCGAATCTCCTCCTGCAGAGCCTGCTGCTGTTGCTGCAAGCGCTCTATCTGAGGTGTCTGCGCCATGAGCCGACTAAACAAGAGGAGGAAGAATAATAACAGAACAACCGTTTTTCTCATGATCGTTTCATCAATTTGTAGCGAGAATTTTCATGATCTCACCGATTGACGTTCTGGAATAACCATTCGGCACACTTTTCGTGAGTTCAAAGGGCAGATTGGTGACCACATCTGAAAAAAGCAACTCCGCATCCACTTTCTTACTGTTTGAACTGAGCGATATATTCATTTTGTGCGGAAAGCTGATCTCATTCAGCAGTGCGAAATTATTGTACCCCCATTGAAGTGAGTGACTACCTTTCGGTTGTAACAAATGGGTGAAAGTAATCCGATCGTCACCGTTAACTGTGAATGCATAATCGATACCCGAGGTTTTATCTTTCGCCGTGAGGTAATAGTTGTGGTCTGAGGTGCGAGTGAAGTTGAACTTCCTATAATCGTCAACCTCGACCCCGTTTTTACCCGAGATAAACAGGGCATTGGTAAAAACCGACTGCATAGTAAAAAAATCGAACCCTACCGGATATTGCGTTTTCAGCTCGGCGATAGGCTCCATCACATACCGTTTGTTCATCCTGTCAAGAAAAATCAGGGTATCGGGATTGATGTAGAGACGAAACATCTCTACACCGAACAACGGTTGAATAGAAATCTGCAAAGCATTGTCTTTCACTATCCGGATATTGGCCTTGGAGCTGAGTGATCGTGTCCCGGAAGTCAGGTTCATGTTCAGTTTTGCAGAGAATGTCTGAAATGAGAATTCACTTTCAATGATGTCATGAAACAGTTCATTGAATTCTTTATCTTCAACCGGAGTGGTTGAATAGATATATTGTTGGCGCGATTTACAGGCTGTCAACAAAAGTATGGTCGATATGAAAAACAAAAAAAATATCCTGTAGGTCGAACGTTTCATCGTGTTGGGTTGGTTAAAATATTGATTTTTCGTTCCAGCGCTTCAGTATCACCTCCCAGCTCCTTTGCTCTGATCCACTGCTGCACTGCTTTTTCTTCTTCTCCGGTTTTGATCAGCAGGTCACCATAATGTTCAAGCACCTCTGCTGAAGGATTCTCACCGCTATATTCAACAGCTTTCTCAAGATAGATTTTCGCCATGATGTAGGATCCCTGTTCAAAAAGAATCCATCCGTAGGTATCCAAATAGGTGGGGTTCATCGGTTCAGCTTTGATGGTGATGCCGCTCATCATCTCCGCTTTGTCAAGATCCCTCTTGTCGAGAGAGAGGTAATAGCTATAATTGTTCAACACAGGCAGGTTCTGCGGGTTGAGTTGCAGTGCTTTCTCATAGCTCTCAAATGCCTCTTCCTTGCGTCCAAGAAAAAAATTGAGATCACCTATCTGTCCATGAAAGTCTGATTCCAGCAGGGGATTCTCAATCACAGCATGCTCCAGTCCCTCTTTGAAAACACTAAGAGCTTCTTCGTAGTTTTCTTGCTGGTAATGGGCTGCCCCAAGGTAAAAATAGAACTGAGGCTCATGCGGAATATTCTTGATTCCCTCCTCGGTAATTGATTTGAGTGTCTCCATATCTTCATCGGCTAATGTGATGCGTATGATCTGCTCGTATCCGGACGGATCATCCGGTTGCGCCGTGATATAATCCCGAAACTGCTTCAGGGCCTCTTTTTGATCATTCTGCATCATCAGCACATTTCCATAAATCATTCTCAGACGTGAATAGTTAGGGTATTGCCTGAAGAGAGACTCGAAAAGAGGATTGGCCTGAGCCATATTCTGCTTCTCCTGCTGCAGGATACCAAGGTAACGGGTAAGAAATTGCACTTTCGTTTCTACTTCCATTGAACTGCCAGCGATAGCCGTTACCAGTTCCTCTTGTGCCTCACTTTTTCGGTTTTGCTTCTCGTAATAATTTATTCTGGAAAGAATGAGTGCCGGAAATGAGGAGTCGATCTTTTTAGCCCGTTCATAATAGTCCCATGCTTTTTCAGACTGATTGTCCTCCAGGTATAGATCTCCCATCAGCACCAGATATGCAGGATTGGAGGGATTCTTTTCGATGATCTGCTCTATCTCTCCAAAGGCCTCCTCCTTCTGTTCCAACATCGAGTAGTATCGAAACTTGCTCATGGTAACAGCCTCGGTGATGCCTGTACTTTTCTCCAACCGATCCAACATGTCAATCGCTTTCTGCAGTTCTCCATTGTCGGCAAAAGCCGCAGCCAGCTCATACATCAGATCCAGTTTATCGGGATAGTGTTCGTGTAGTGCACTGTATATCTCCACCACATTCTGTTTAAGCCCCAGCTCCTTGCTGAGTCCTGCCAGCATCATATTGTAATAGTAGTTCGTCGGATCGTGAGAGACAGCCTTCTGCAGGTATGTGAGTGCTTTGTCTTTCTCCTGCAGGACATTGTAAAAAGTGCCCAGTTCCACCAGAACATTGGCATTGGTAGAGTCGAGAGCATGGCAGTAACGAAAAAGATCCATCGCTACGTCATACTTTCCCTGCGCCTTGGCATTCAAAGCCTCGTAAAAGAAATGATCAAATTTCCGCCTCTCTTGCTGCGTCAATGACACTTCACAAGACTCCATATTCTCCAGTTTTTTTTCTGTAGCAACAATAGAGCCGAATGGATAGGAAAGCAATAGCGTCAGAATCAGTAAATATTGTCTCGTATATCTTTTGTGCATGTCAATCGATTGTTACTTTTTTCCGGTATGCCCAAATCCACCGTCGCCACGACCTGTCTCGCTGAGCGACGCTACCGGTTCCCAGTCGATTCGAGAGTGCTGAGCCACCACCATCTGACAAATGCGTTCACCATCCTGGATGGTAAAAGGTTCATTGGAAAGATTCACCAGAATCACACCAATCTCGCCCCGATAATCGGCATCGATGGTACCGGGACTGTTGAGCAGCGTGATGCCATGACGGAGTGCCAAACCGCTGCGGGGACGAAGTTGGGCTTCATAGCCCTCCGGCAATTGCAGATAGAGACCAGTAGGCACGAGGATTCGCTCCAGAGGTTTCAGCATCAATGGTTCATCAATATTTGCCCGTAAATCCATCCCTGCGGCGAGCGCGGTGGCATAAGCGGGCAGTGGGTGCTTCGACTTGTTCACGATCCTGATTATCATTGGTGGGCACATTTAAAATTGATTGTGCGAATATATACATTTCTGGTGAGATATTTGGCCTGTTTGATGAAATTTAAGGAATAAGAAATCACTCTTCTTTTATCTTTTGACGGGGAAGAGATGTGTAATTTACAAAATAAACTATCTTTGTAAAATGAGTAGTCAGGAAGATCTTTTGGCCAAGTTGAGACAGACCCTAAATGAACAGGGTATAGACTCTTTTCATATTCTGGAGGAGCTGGTACCCATTGAGGAACAGATGGCCTATTTCCGTTATTTCGACCAGCTACGTGAGGAAAACAAGCCTTTCGTACGAAACGATGAGGTCGCCCTCCTCTTCACACCCGACATACCGGCTGAACGAAAAAAAAAATGTCTGACATTGTTGGCATCCATTCCGGACGTGGGAGCATACCGTGCTATTGAAACTTATCACAGCAGTCCTGCCGAGCCTGAACTGGCCCACTGGTCGGCCATGGCACTCGTGAGTAGCCGTATCGTACTGAGTTCCGATCTCTCCGGGAAACAACAGGTTTACATCTCCTCCGGATTGGGAGGACTGGACAAGATGTTACGATTCTTTTCACTCTTCACAACTCACAACAAACAGACTCTCAACCCCCTGCAAAAGGAGATTGTGGAAAGAGAGTTCACATTTCAGTTGCAGCAGGCTGATGTAGTGATTGAAAAATTTGAAATCAAAGACAACTATTTCTCCATTCTCATGCTTTTATCATTCGACAGAGATATCCATGCAAACTTGACTGCTGCAGTGCAGGAGTGCAATCAATACGGCAACTTTCTCGACAGCAGGTTTATCTTCACCAATGTGAAAGTGCTCAGTGAAGCAGAGATAGAGCAGTTGCTGGAAAAGAAGCAGAGTTAACCCTTACTACAAACCCATCCCCGACTATATGAGAAAAGAATTGCTCTTAGTCAATTTCTCCGGGATTGTTTTTATCCTTTTTTGTTCACTCTTCCCATGGAAGGGTTATGCGCTCGAAATACCATTCATTCCTCCAGTATACAACTACACAACTTCGCACTATAAGGCGGGGAACCAAAACTGGTCGATAGCACAAGATCAGGAGGGAGTGATCTACAACCAAACGGCCTATGAGCTGAGGGCGCTCAACAAAGGTGTGGAATACCATTTCGCCATCGAGGCATTCAACGAGAACGGAATCTCCGCAATTAAAAGGCCAGAAATATGAAGCACCCATGTAGACGCGTTCCCTCTTTTTAAAGAATCTTATGTGGTTCATGCCGATGGATTGACTATTTTTGTAGGCAATAAATAATAGCAGCATGAACGAAAAGATAGAAAAACCCTCTCCTGATGAGTCAGCTCTGGAGCGCATCAACGAGGAGAACCGGGACACCCTCATGGCGTCGCTGGGAATATGTTTTACCTTTATCTCCCAGGGTCGCTGTGAAGCAGTGATGAAAGTGGAGAAAAAAGTCTGCCAACCCTTCGGGATACTGCATGGAGGTGCCAGCCTGGCACTCGCAGAGACGGTGGCGGGACAAGGGTCACTGATGCTCTGCGCCGAGGGTGAGGTGCCAGCCGGCATCCAGGTGAGTGGAAACCACTTTTCCCCCGCCAGGGAGGGGGAGACGGTGCGTGCAGAAGGTACAGTCCTGCAAAAAGGGCGTACCCTCCATATCTGGAACATCGATATCATCGCCGGTGATGGAAGAATGATCTCCTCTGTGCGGGTGGTCAACAGCATACTGAAAAGACGATGAGCAGTGAGGAAAAACATCTGATCCTGGATGGACTGATTGAACAGAACCTCTCCTTTGCCATCTGCCGATTGCCGGGAGAGCAAACACCCCGTTTTGTGATGCAGCAGGGCGGTAGTCCTTTGCGACTATATGACCTGGAGTCACTGACAAACCAGCAGGGCTTCGTGGTAGCTCCTTTCTGTATCACCCCCTCCTCCCCACTTCTGGTGATCCGTGCCGATCGTAGAGAGCTGCCTCGGTTGTCGGACCTGCAGGAGATGTCTGCTCAGGAGGTTTTTCCTTTTGAAGAAAATGTGAATGAACCTGAAACATTACCTGCTGGCAAAACAGATTACAGGGAACGGTTTCATCAATTCATGGAACCGTTGCACAGCGGCGAGCTGGAGAAAGTAGTGCTCTCTCGCTGTAAAAGCGTGGTGCGCCGCAAAGGATTTTCACCGGGACGTACCTTCTGGCGAGCTGTGCAAAAATATGAACGCTCCTGCGTCTACCTCTTTCATACACCTGAGAGCGGTACCTGGCTTGGAAGTACTCCCGAGATCCTCCTCACCGGCAAAGAGAACAACTGGCAGACAGTCGCTCTGGCAGGCACTCGCTATCCAGGCTCAGAGCATGTTTCGTGGGACGACAAGAACCTGCGCGAACAGCACCTGGTCACCTCCTACCTGCTGCGGCAGCTAACCTCTTTTCGAATTTCCCCGGAAATCCACGGCCCCTATACCTCACGGGCAGGTAATCTGGCCCACCTGAAGACCGACATCCGCTTTGAACTGCCAGCAGAGACAGCTATAGGATCGCTGCTGCAGGCTCTCCACCCCACCCCTGCAGTATCTGGGCTACCCAAGGAAGATGCCTTCCGCTTCATACAGAAACATGAGGGATATGATCGTCGTTACTACACCGGTTTCCTGGGGATGCTAGACCGGGAGTCAGAAACCAATCTCTATGTTAACCTACGCTGCATGCAAATAGGTAAAAACAGGCTTACCCTCTTTGCCGGTAGTGGCTTGCTAGCCTCATCCAGCTGTAGAGAGGAGTGGAAAGAGACAGAGCATAAGATAGGAACCATGGGGAGTATCATTTAATCGCTGAAATCATGTACTCAGATAAAAAAAGTGTATTGCAACTGACCGCTCTGCTCAAGGCACACGGCATCACCCGTGTGGTACTATCCCCGGGCTCCCGCAACGCACCGCTGATTCACTCCTTCGTGGGGGACAGCGACTTCACCTGCTACAGTGTGGTAGATGAACGGAGCGCCGGCTTTTTTGCACTGGGTGTGGCACAGGCAGAGAAGCAGCCAGTTGCAGTATGTTGCACCTCTGGCACCGCGGTGCTCAACCTGGGACCCGCAGTCGCAGAGGCATACTATCAAGGGCTTCCGCTACTGGTAATCACCGCTGACCGCCCACAGGCATGGATCGGGCAGATGGATGGGCAGACCATCCCGCAGGAGAAAATATTCGGAACAATAGTACGTCATTCGGTACAGCTCCCCGAAGTAAAAGATGCAGAGGAGGAATGGCACTGCAACCGACTGATCAACGAGGCGATTTTAGCCATCGACGATGGTGGCTCCTTTGGCCCGGCACACATCAATATCTCCCTCTCGGAGCCGCTCTTCTCTTTTAACTGCGAACAACTACCGAAAGTACGGATAATCCGCCGGCCAAGAACGACTTGCACACTTCCACAGGATGTAGTGGAGGATTATTTCGTCAGGTTTCGCCAATCTGAGAGGAAGATGATCATTGTGGGGCAGCTGCCCCCTGGTCATGAGCTCACGGAGTCCCTGCAGAAACTGGCTGAGAAACAAAGGGTGGTCATCCTGGTCGACCGGCTCTCCAACCTTCCCGCCGGTCCTCTGGACCGCTTTGATGCCCTGTTGCGTACCGTTGGCGAAAAGGAGATGCAGGCGCTGGCACCGGAGCTGGTAATCACACTGGGAGGACACCTCACCTCCAAACGGCTGAAGCAGTTCATTCGAAAGACAGAAATAAGGGAGCTATGGCACCTCACCCCCACAGGGGATGTTAGTGATACCTTCCAGAAAGTGACCGATCTAATCCGTTGCACGCCTGCTTCTTTTCTGCAACAGTTGGCAGCAGCACCGGTTTACAAAACCGGGAACGAGTTCCAGAAAGCGTGGTTGAATACTGCCGCAACTATCACACTACCGGACGCTTCCTACTCTGATCTTGCTGTAACGGGTAGTTTCCTGCAGCAATTGCCAGAAAATGCAACCCTCCACTTGGGCAACAGTAACTCGGCTTATTTGACACAGCTATTTGATCTCCCTGTCGGCGTGAAACTCTTTTGCAATCGTGGCACCAACGGCATCGAGGGATCGCTCTCAACTGCTGTGGGTTATGCTGCCGCCTCGGGACAACTCACTTTCCTGCTGATAGGAGATATGAGCTTCTTCTACGATATGAATGCTCTCTGGAACCGTCACCTCTCCCCGAATCTGCGCATCCTGTTGAATAACAACAGCGGGGGCGGTATCTTTCATACCCTGCCGGGACTGAACCGATCGGAAGCACTGAACGACTACGTGTCCACAGCACACAACACTGAAGCAGGAAGATGGGCAGAACAGCAGGGTTTTCGAGTGCTGACTGCCCACAACAGCGAGGAGTTGCTACAACAACTGCCCCTCTTCATGAACCAGGAGGGGATACAACCTGTTTTATTAGAGGTCTTCACCTCTATGGAGGAGAACCGAAAAGTAATTGCATCCTATTACGAACAACTCAAAAAATTCAGAATATGACAAAGAGAGAATGGACTCCCATCAGGGAATATGAGGATATCCTGTTTGATTTTCACAACGGTATCGCACGCATCACCATTAACCGCCCTAGCTACCGCAACGCCTTTACCCCCACTACCACCACAGAGATGAGCGACGCACTGCGCATCTGCCGCGAGATGGAGGAAGTGAGCGTGGTGGTACTCACCGGAGCAGGTGACAAGGCCTTTTGTTCCGGTGGTGACCAGAACGTGAAGGGCAAGGGAGGCTACATCGGCAAGGATGGCGTGCCCCGCCTCAACGTGCTCGATGTGCAAAAGCAGATTCGCTCCATCCCCAAGCCAGTGATCGCCATGGTGAACGGCTATGCAATTGGCGGCGGACATGTGCTGCATGTGGTGTGCGACCTCTCCATTGCCTCTGAGAACGCCATTTTCGGACAAACGGGCCCCCGTGTAGGGAGCTTTGATGCCGGCTTCGGCTCTTCCTACCTAGCCCGTGTCGTAGGGCAAAAGAAAGCACGTGAGATTTGGTTCCTATGCCGCCAGTATAATGCGCAGGAAGCGCTTGAGATGCGGTTGGTAAACAAAGTAGTGCCGTTCAACCGCCTTGAAGATGAGGTGGTAGAGTGGGCTGAGACGATGATGCAGCACAGCCCCCTAGCCCTTCGCATGATTAAGGCAGGCCTCAATGCCGAGCTGGACGGGCAGGCAGGCATTCAGGAACTGGCGGGAGATGCCACCATGCTATACTACCTTACAGAGGAAGCACAGGAGGGGAAACAAGCCTTTCTGGAGAAACGGAGACCCAATTTCAAGAAATTCCCCAAACTACCCTAATCTGTAAACAGCGTGTTTGCGACCGAGATCATCCCCTATACCCTTCGCTTCAAGCAACCTGCCGGCACCTCCCGTGGTGTCTACCGTGAACACCGGGTATGGTATGTTGTGCTCCGCAACAATGAAGATCCAACCCACATCGGCATCGGCGAGTGTGCACCGCTACCCGGACTAAGTTGCGACTACGACAACAGTTACGTTGAGACGCTCAACCACTTCTGCCAGATGCTGGAGGAGCGACAGATGTTGGAGAGTGAGCTTTTGCGTCGCCACCCCTCCATCCTTTTCGGACTGGAGACTGCCCTGCAACAATACCGTCAGCGCTCTTGGCAGCTTTTGGAGAGCCCTTTTAGCCGTGGTGAGGAGGGAATCCCCATCAATGGACTGATCTGGATGGGAAGTTTCGAACAGATGAGACGACAGGCCGACAACCTGCTACAAAGGGGATTTCGTTGTATCAAGCTGAAGATCGGAGCCATTGGGTTTGAACAGGAGTTGGAACTGCTGGAGTTCATCCGCAAAAACCACCCAACGATAACCCTCCGCGTGGATGCCAACGGAGCTTTTGCTCTCGGAGAGGTAGAAGTGAAGCTGCAACGGCTGGCCACCCTTGACATCCATTCCATCGAACAACCGATTCAGGCAAGTCAATGTGAAGAAATGGCTCGATTGTGCGACACCACTCCCCTACCCATTGCCCTCGATGAGGAGCTGATCGGCATCTGCTACCCGGAGGAGAAGAAGCGTTTGCTGGAAAGGATTCAACCGCAATACATCATCTTAAAGCCCTCATTGCATGGAGGTATCAGCGGCTGCAATGAGTGGATCACACTGGCAACCGAACTCGGAATAGGATGGTGGATTACCTCAGCATTGGAGTCCAATATCGGTCTCAACAGCATCGCACAGTGGTGCGCCACCCTCGGCAATTCACTGCCACAAGGTCTCGGTACCGGCTCCCTCTACCAGAACAACATTCCTCTACCGCTGGATATCAGGGGAGATGCATTGTGGTTCAATCCTTCGGGATCATTTCCCGATAAACCCCTGCAGGCGTATGAAACAGATTACGATTGAAGGGATACGCTATCAACAGGAGGCATTTATACAGGAGAATCCTCCCACTTTTGCCGGGCAATCGCCCTTTCATTGCCAACTGGCCAGTTTCCTGAAAGAGTGGTTCTCCCCCTCACCTATGCTCACCCTTTTCACTTCCGGTTCCACCGGTGAGCCGAAAGCGATCACTGTTCGCAAGGAGCAGATGATGCAGAGTGCAGCCATCACATGCGACTACCTGAAACTGAAAGCGGGTGAGACGGCACTGCTCTGCCTCCCTCTAGAGTATATTGCCGGGAAGATGATGGTGGTTCGTGCTATCTATGGAGGGCTCAACCTGCTCGTTGCTGAGCCTTCCGGCCACCCGCTGGAAGGGATCAGTCGGCAAGTCGACTTTGCAGCAATGGTGTCGTTGCAGGTCTACAACTCACTACAAAGGGAGGATGATAAAAAGCAACTCAAGCACATCGACAAGCTGTTGATCGGCGGGGGCGTCATCGACCCTAACCTGGAAGAGGCATTGAAAGATTATCCCAATGCAATATACTCCACCTACGGGATGACCGAGACAGTATCACATATCGCGTTGCGCAGAATCAACGGAAAGGATGCCGACAACTGCTACACCCCTCTTCCTGGCGTCAGCGTAAGACTGTCTGAAGAGCAGACGCTGGTTATCAATGCTCCTCGGGTGGTCGATATACCGGTGATCACCAACGATATTGCGGAGATAATGATTGATGGCACCTTCCGGATTCTGGGGAGAAAAGACAACGTAGTCAACAGCGGTGGCATAAAGATACAGATCGAAGCGATAGAGGCGGTGCTACGACCCCACATTGGCTATCCCTTTGCGGTCACCTCGGTGCCAGACCCTAAGCTGGGAGAAGCGCTGGTACTGCTTATCACACCCGCATCAGACCCCGCAACTGCTCACGAAATATGCTCACAGCATCTTCCCCGCCTGGAGCAACCGAAACATATCATTGTCGTGAAACAGATACCGCTTACCAGGAGTGGCAAGACTAACCGGAAGGCGGCAAAAAAAATGGCATCGGAACAGAGTCCGATGCCGGGTAATTTTTCAAGAAAAGGTTGATTCATTACGAATCACCGTTGCCTCCCTTTCCGGTTGAACGGCGCAAACGGAGTACCTTCTTTGTTCCATCGCCTTTCTGGTCACGCGAAGAACTCTCCTCACGTTTACCGTAAGATTTCTTCTGAAAACTCTTTGGCTTATCGTCACTCCTCCCAAATGATCGTCTGCCATCATGCTCTCTTTCAGATGAACGACGCACAGGCTTACGTTCGGAATCGAATGCCCCCCTACCTGCAGCTCTATCTTGTTCTGATCCAGTTCTGGGCGGTTTTCGGTCAGAATCGAATGGACGCCTACCCAACTTACGATCGGGATCAAATGAACGTCTTTCCGATCTCTCGGCGGGCACCTCTCTTTCTTCCCGCTCTTCCCGTCGCGAACGGCGATAACCCTCTTTGGAGTTGCGTTCCTTCAGGAGGGTGTCGTCGCGTCTATTGCGA
>Ga0209510_1004531_pt1 | contig 12161 bp, 23 predicted proteins | sample BiotimSIPDNA_FD_185749 | JGI IMG/M metagenome (GOLD analysis project Ga0209510, IMG submission 185749) | Anaerobic biogas reactor microbial communites from Washington, USA - Biogas_R1 time_0 SIP DNA (SPAdes) (version 2) | ecosystem: Engineered > Bioreactor > Anaerobic > Unclassified | place... | reverse complement strand
AATATGTCTGAAGAAAAATTGTACGAATTCTATCGTAAGCTTCGTAGTGGTGATTTTACATTGCCAGCATACAAAGAAGAACAAACTTATGAAATGAAGCCGATTTCTTTACAGCTTATCAGACGACAATATCCAAAATTGTGTAGATAAATAAAAGAAACGCGTGAGATTATTATGAAAAGAAAATGTGTATTAGGTGTTCTTAAGACAGAAGAAGGTCTTAGAATTAAAGAAGAAATGCTTTGTTGGCTCAATGAAAAGTACGATGTAACATTAGTAGAAGTCGATCCACCTAATGAACTTTACGAATTTCCATTTATTAAGAAAGCTGCAGAACTGGCTATTACTTCAAATGAACCAGTTCTTTACATTCATACGAAAGGCGCTGCGATGCAAAACAATGCGCAACCGATGGTTAGAGAATTTTGGAAGTATGAATTTACTGAAAACATTGATAAGTATTTCGATATGCCAGAAAAGGCAACAGTAATTGCGCCATACACATTACACAAAAAGGTTGCTTGGTTTAATGCATTTACTATCAATCCTGAAGCAGCAAAATGCTTAATTGCATATTTAAAACCACAGCAAGACCGTTATTGGTTTGAACAGAAAATCTGGAATGAAACTGACGCGATTGATGTAATTGGCATTTATGATTCTATTGTAGAATGGGAAGATCCTTGGCAAGCTTTCTTACAATTATTCAGCTTGATGCTTATAAATAAAAGAAACATGTGAGATTATGATGGATAATGTAAAAATTTATGTTTGTTGTCACAAAGACTATGAAAACGTTGGTATTACTAATAGCTGCTATAAGCTAATTACAAATAAAGAACATATCAACAACAATTCTCCATTAGAATTGATTTATACTGATAGAACGCTCGATGACAGAATGTGGTCCGAGCTTTCTTGCATTTATCATATTTGGAAACATCCTGAACTGCAGTCAGATTGGATTGGAATTAGTCATTATAGAAGATATTTTGACTTTATGAACAACATTCCTACGTTTACAAAACCGATTATTCCGAAAGTTATTACATCAATGTTTAATAACTTCATTAAGTATAGTATTTGTCACAATAGTAGTGATTTGGTTACTATTATGCAAATGATTTTCAACGGCGATAGAAAATACTTTGATGCGATTACTACTACTGCGGATTCACATGCATATTATCCTTACAACATGTTTGTATTTCCTAAAGCAGTTTTTAATCAACTTTGTGAATTTTTGTTTAAAACATTGTTAGAATTTGATAAGCTTATCAAAGTAAATAACGATTACGTAAAGATGATTGAGCATATTGGAATCAATAGAGAAGCGTACATCGAAAAACCATCGTATCCGAACAATACATACGAATATCAAGCTCGTTTGTATGGATTTTTGGCAGAGCGAATGACTACAGCATTTTTCTTCAAATACTTAAACGAGCATGGTAGAAATTCGCTAGAAGAACATGAAGTAATAATTACAGAAAAAACTTATAACAAGATTTAGTAATAAATAGATTTATATGAAAATATATGTAGTTGGAAGTAGTAAAAATAAGTTTCTCCCACTAGATAATATAAGGGAGAAATTTTTAATTGATAAGCCGCATGAAGGCGATAACATAGATTTTCGCAATCCGTGGTATTGCGAATTGACTGGCTTATATTACATGTGGCAGCACTGTTACGATGATATTGTTGGACTTGAACATTATCGTCGTTATTTTGTAAACTCAAGAAATAAATTGTTAAGTGAATCTGAAATTAAAGAACAATTGACAACATGTGATATTATTTGTGCAAAAGCAAATTATTCTAAAAGTAGACCAGTTATTACATGGATAAATAAAAATGGTAAACGCTTAGATTTCGACAAATTTTTAATTTTTTGTAAACATTATGTTGGACAAGAATACGTTAATGAATGTTGGAAAATTCTTAATGGCGATTATCATTGCTTAGGTAATATGTTCATTTGTAAGAAAGAACTCATAGATGAATATTGTGCATTTATATTTGATGTATTGTTCATGTATGAGGAAGCAGAAAAGTATTTTAAACGTGAATTGCCTAAACGAATAATGGGATATTTTATGGAATTTTTATTTGCAGCTTGGCTTGCACAACATAATAAGAAACCAAAGTTTGTAAACATAAGGATGGTTCGTTAATGTATAATGGATATAAAGTAAAGGTTTTGATTTTTGCTGGTAGAAAAGATACGATGAGCATTTTAATGCCGCAAATTAAAAGCGAATTTATTGATGAAATTATTATTGGTGTGAATACTAATAATCAAGATGATTTGGATTTTATTTATTCATTAAAAGATAAAGAACCAAAAATAACATACCTAGAAGTTCCTAATAACATTAAAAGATGTTCACAAGAATCTTTTCGTTTCTTTTACACAAAAATGGAAGATGAAGATACAATTTATTTTAAGTTAGATGATGACTTAATTTATATTGAGCCAGGATATTTTGAAAAAACGTTGAAGTTTAGATGTGAACATCCAGAATATATTTGTGTTTATCCAATGATAATAAACAATCCATTATGCAATTATCTTTTACGAAATGATATTCCAATGAAATATAAGAAGGATAATCCTGGCGAATTTATGTTTGCTACTTGGATAGATCCAGATGTGGCAGCGCATTTACTTTCTTTATTTGCGAAATTTAAGACTGAAGATTTCTGGCATATTGAGAATTTTGAATTTAGTAAAGAACAAAATTATCATTTAAGCGGCGGAAGAATTATCAGACCAAGTATAAATGCAATTTGCTTCTTTGGAAAAGATTTTAAAGATTTAGATGTTAAGAATTATAAAAGTGATGATGAGGAATTTTTAACTAATCAAGTTTTTGGATGTGGCAGAAAATCTATCATTTATGGCGATACTTTAGTTGTGCATTATGCCTTTTTTACACAAAGAAAATATCTTAACTCTAAAGGAATATTGGAGAAATATAGATGATAGATGTAATTGTAGCGTTGACTACTTGGAAAGGAAGAATTTATAATAAAGACTTTCTGAAAGTCTTATACAGATTATGTAAAGAACAGATAACTGATTTCAAGTATAAAGTTGTGTTATCTTTATCAGAAGAAGAATTTCCAAATAAAGAAGCTGATTTGCCAGATGATCTATTAATATTTACTGAATTAGAAAATTTTGAAATTTTATGGTCATATAAAAACACGAAAGCATTAAAGAATTATTTTCCAGTAAAAAGAAAGTATAAAGATGTACCTATAATTGTTATCGGTGATGATTCAATTTATTCACGACATTTAGTTCAAGTGATGTATGAAGAACATTTAAAATCACATGAATGTGCATTAGGAAATTGTCTTTTTTATTGGGATGATGCACATGATAGAATACCAGTTTTGTGTGAAGTTAGGTTATTTCCACCTAAATGCATGTTTAATTTAGCGGAAGATTATTTTATAACATATTTTAAGAATTTAGAAAATGATATTTTTTATGGAGTATGTTTGAAATTAAATCATACACCATGTAAAGGCCTGAATAAACGAGATTTAGTCGAAAAACGAGAATTTTATGGACAAGAAAAGAAACTTGCTTTTGATTATTGGAAAAAAGAAAATGACCCTAAAAAATTATACGAAAATTTCGTCAAAGATCATTCAGAGTTATTAGAAATTATTAAGCAGAAGTAAATATGTTTGAAGATCTTAATAGAATTTTGATTAAAAAGAGTTGGGTTAAAAATAGTATGCATTATGACATTCTTTTAGTTGGAGCTGGACTGTTTAATGCAGTCCTTGCTCATCATTTTATTAAGCAAGGAAAGTCAGTACTTGTACTTGAAAAACGAAATCACGTAGCAGGAAACTGCTATACTTACAACAAAGACAACATCGATGTTCACCAGTATGGTGCGCATATCTTCCATACTTCTAATGAACAAGTTTGGAAATTTGTAAATCAGTTCAGTGAATTTAATTCATTCATCAACTCACCTATCGCTAACTACAAGAATGAAATTTATAACTTGCCGTTCAACATGAACACGTTCAATCGTCTTTATGGCGTAATCACTCCTGAACAAGCGAAGAATAGAATCATCAAAGAAACAAAAGACTGCTATACTGACAATCCAAAGAATCTTGAAGAACAAGCTATCAACTTAGTTGGTAGACAGATGTATGAGAAACTAATCAAGGGATATACAGAAAAGCAATGGGGAAGAAAATGTACAGAACTTCCACCAGAAATTATCAAAAGACTTCCTTTAAGATTTACGTACGATAACAATTATTTCAATGATAAGTATCAAGGCATTCCAACATGTGGTTACACAAAGCTCATTTCTAGAATGTATATGAGTGCTGATGTAATTCTTGATACAGACTTCTTGAAAGATAAAGAGAAGTTGGAATCAATAGCAGATAAAGTCTATTATTCTGGTTGCATTGATGAGTATTATGACTATTGCTATGGTCCATTGGAATATCGTTCAGTCAGATTCGAAACTGAAGAACTCGATAAAGAAAACTATCAAGGTAATGCAGTAGTTAATTATACATCTGACGAAGAACCTTACACAAGAATTATCGAACACAAGTGGTTCAATAATCGTGGTTCTGACAAAACAATTATTTCAAAAGAATACAGTTCGGAATGGAAGAAAGGCGACGTTCCATACTATCCAGTCAACAATGAAAAGAATAATGCTTTGTACGAAAAATACAAAGCAATTCAGAACGATAAAGTCACATTTGTAGGTCGATTAGGAAACTACAAATATTACGACATGGACGACACAATTGAAGCAGCATTTAATACAATAAAAGCGGGAATTTAAATTCCTCTCTATTCATTACACCAAATTCTTCAAATTACCAACGTCGTCAGTCTGCCAAGTTATTTCTCTGAAACCATCTGGTCCATTTTCGATTCCATAGACTTTGTATTTGTAAGAACGATCATGAACAAAGCCAAATTCATTTGGCTTTTCATCACCAATGTGATTTACTTCTTCAAAATGTGTAACTACAACAGGAATTGCACCTCTGACACCAAAACCTTTATTGCTCAATTCAAAATCATCATTGTATAGTTTATCACTGCAAAATATTGCAGGAATTCCTTTACCAAGCATTGCTGCATAATTAAATGCAGTCTGTTGTGCTGCAGTTACGAATGTACTTTCGCTTTGTTTGTTAATAGATTCGCTTAATAACATGAAGTGTAAACCTCTCTAATGCTATATTTATAGAAAAACGCCTATCATGGTGTAATAACTACAATCGATTTTACTACACTTCAGCATTGTGTTTACTTACATAATTATATTAGTAACATTGAATGAACAATGATCTCCTCTAGTAATAGCATGTTCATATAATTCATGAAATTTACTATTCTTATCTTTTGGAGTTGTAATGAAAATCATTTGTCCGTCTAGCTTACATGCTTGAGTTGGAAAAACTGACATCATGAAATTATTGAAATCTTTATCACTTATGTTAGCGGCGTCATCTACAACAATTAAATCAAAAGCTCGGCCTTTAATGCTGTTATTTGCTTGACAATTACCGATAGTAATTCTAGTATTGTTAATGAAGTGTACGCATTCGTTTGTCCAAACTTTCGCATCTAGTTGTAAGCTTTTTGGAAGATATATGTACAGTTCACGAATAATGCGTAAAATTTCAATAGCTGCATTTTTATTGTATGAAAGCAAACAAATGCACTTATTATCATACAATAAAGCGTACCATAAAGTGTAAGCAGCAATCATAGTAGTTTTACCTACCTGTCTAGGTGCAATTACAATATGATTTGGATGCTTAGTTCCAAGAGTACTTCTAAATTTTTGTAATTGTCTCTTTTGCCAAGTATGAAGCTTAAAATTCTTTTTACTCATAATTTTCTCTTAACTATATGAACAAATATAATAATTTTATTATACTTAAAATGTACGATTTAAAGAGGTTTTATTGCATCAACTTTGTCTCGAAAATGAAAGACTTAAAATGCAACTTAAATATCAATGCAATATTGAGGAGGCTGACACATGACTACTGAAGAAAAAATTGCAGAACTTGATAAGCGCCGTGATATGCACTATTACGTGTATTTTTCAAGTTCAACTTACAAACATCAAATCGATGTGATACAGTTCAAGAAGAAATCTGATTTGAATAGCGAGTATTACAAGAATAAAAGATATTTTAGTACGCACGCAAACGCAAAAGCTTATGCTGATAAGTTAAATGCTAAAGATAAAAATATCTCACATTTGATTGGACGAGCAGTGTCTAATTTCAGACAAGAGCTTTACGATCTTAGACGCAACATTGAAAAAGAAAAGCGTATACTAACACATAATGAACTTGAAGCAATGAGAGTATTCGAAGATTCTACAAATCTGATTACTAAGTTGTTAAACAAAGAGTCGTAATGTTCATTTTGATGGCAAAGGAGTAAAAATGGTAGTAACAATTTGTAGTATTGCAACAGTTGTAATGCTTATCATTGGTGTTCTTTTCTTTATCATTCTCAGTATTGCTGCATTAACTGACGCTGACATTCCGATTGTAGTTGGTATTGCAACGACTTGCTTTGCGCTTTTTATTATCTGCGCAGGAACTGCAGCATTTATTCATATTTTCTTCACAAATGATATTTCTAAGCACAAGCTTGAATATTTGACTACTACTAAGCATGAACAACTTGTCAAGCAATGTCCTAATGAAGAAGGACTTTGCAGACTTAACTGGCTTGATTACAGAGCTGATAGTTTGAAAGCTGAATATCAAGTACAAAGGGCTGAATTCGATGACTAAGAAAGTTGATCCGTATGGAATTAAAAACGTAAACTTCTCTCTCATTAAAGAAAATGATGATAGATTTGAAGCTTATAAGCAGCAGCGTCTTGAACGTGGATTTGATGATTCTGAACTTTGGAGTTTAGATTGCACCATTGCTGAATTCATTGCTCCTCGTCTTAAAGCTTATAAAGAAGCAGCTGCTAACATTGGTGAACATCCTTGTGATGTTACAGAAGAAGAATGGCAGAATATTCTTGGCGAAATGGTCGAAGGATTTGAAATCTATCCAGAACATTTACATTGGGTTGAAGAAGAAGCAGAACGCAATTGGAAGAAAGTAAACAAAGCATTGTCACATTTTCACAAATATTTCTTTACACTTTGGAATTAAGTAAGAAAAAGAAGAAACACAAATGAACTATTTTACTACACAAATACAGTTACTTAACGCACAATATGCAGGAGAAGGAGCGCAAATGATTTATTCGACTTCTGCTCCTTCAATTTGTGCTGTTGTAATTTTTCTACTTTTAATTCTAGCGATAATTATCTTTAATGATCTTCTATAAACAAGTATAATAATTTTTATTATACTTAAAATGTAACAATTTAAAGAGGTTTTTAAATGGGAGTCAAACAAACTGTTATTACGACTATCACATGTGATAGATGTGGTAATGAAATAACTGATGAAGAACGTCAAAAATTGTCTTATGCACTTGAAGTTCCAACTGGATATTTCATGGACCAAGTTAGTAAAGCAAATCTTAATATTTCGAGTTACTTGGAACCGTATAGCAAATTTGTTAAAAATCCGATCTTTTGTAAAGATTGTACAATTAAAGTTCTAACTGATGCTCTAAACAAATTAGGCGTAAAAACTAAAGATGGTTAATTATGTTCGGTTTTTTAGACGATATCGCGGAGTTATTTGACTAATGGCTAACAAAGTAAAATGCAGAAAATTTCAGTGCTGGACAATGAGTATTACACAGCTCTTTGGTAGAACGCCTAAGATTGAATTCATTTGTGGTGAATGCGGAAAGTATAACGCAAAACGTGCTTATACTGCTAATTGTTACAACGGAGTTGAGCTTACTTGCGATAGTTGTGGAACAATCAATGAATTGCCAATTCACATGAGGTAGTATGTCAACTTTTACAAAGAAACATTTAATTATTTACCAACGTGGAGAGATGATTTTCGAGAATGACGTTTATGTCTGTCTCGAAGGTGAAAACTATTGTAATTCAAACTATTATTTTTCGAGTAGCAAAGATTTGCGTTACATTGAATTTTCATATACAGCAGATGGAACACAACTGTGTAAAGTTTCGTAAGAAAGTTGTAAACGTTATAGAGGACTAAATGAAAGTAATACATATTCATGAAGAATATCCCGAACACGATTGGGTTAGAAATGAGGATGGCTCGATCGATACATTTGCAATGGCTTATGACTATCATAATGGTCCTGCATGTAAGCGTTGTTATCACAGTTTTTGTGAGCACTGCAACCCAGACGGATATAAAGATACTCCATGCATTGTAGATTATTACAAGTGTCCAAGTTGTGATAAAAAGCTGAATATACATCAGAAATTCTGCGATGAATGTGGAACTAAATTAGAGTGGGAAGAATAATATGGATGTTACACAACGTGCAGCGAATAAGCCAGTAGATACAAACATTCCAGATTACAAGAAAAATCCTGATGATTACAACTTCAATGATGAATATTATGTAGTTCGTCAGTTGATTGCTAGATATGGTAGTTTGGCAAAGCTTATTGATATCGTCGATAAGCATAGACCGCTTGGCTTTAAATGTCCTGAATGCAACGGTAAGGGCACAATCAAAGAAATGTATAACGCATATCCGCCAGGACTGCCTGATTCTGGTTGGGGTGAAGATTGGAAATATCGTGATGTTGAATGTAAGTTATGTCACGGTACAGGCTCAGTTCCAAAGAAGATGAAACCTAACATGGTTCAAGATGGTTGAGAGGAAGCATAATGGGTTTAAGTGTTGGTCAAACGTAAGAAGCAACAAAGCAGTTATTCAATGAAATATTACGCGAAACTCGTACTTTGAAATTCAAGCCAGATGTTATTGAATATGCTGGTGGAAAGAAACAGCAAGTTGGTATTGACATCTGTAAAGATTGTGTTAAGAAAGCACTTGAGCAAATGCTTAGACGAGCAAATGATTTCAAAGTCAACATCAGCTATCCAACAGATCCAAGCGAATCGTTTTAATCACACATGGGACATTAACTAACAATCGGAGAAAAATATGTCATTAAGAGACAAATTCATTATTGAAAAGGCAGATAAAAAAGCAGAACCATATTATGAACTTGAAGTAGAAATGGATTCTAACGACTGCAATTATATTCGCGAAACAGTAACATTCAATAAGGCTGAATGGGAAAAACTTCCTGAATTCTTCTTCTTGATGCTTGCTTATCTTGGTCATGGATGTTCTGGTAAGTTCTCTCACGGTGATAACTGGGGTGACTACTACGGACATCATTGGGAAGACAATAAGCATGGTCTTCGTGAAGAAATCGATATCTTTGCTGACCATTGGCATTGTATGTGTTATTCCGATTGGGGTTGTTGCCATTCCTTCATCAACATGACGTTGAAGTACTATGATGAAGACGATTGCAAGCATGATGTCAGTATTCCAAATATCGACAATTTGTTTGATACAGAAGAAGAAATGATTAAGGCAATCAAGGATGCATGCAAGGAATACAGTGTTGAGGACTAATGAAGAAAATTCTTAGCAAGATGATTGAAGGCTTTGAACTTTATCCTGATCACTTCAATTGGCCTTCTGAAGATTCGAATAAGAATTGGAAGAAAGTCTATAAAGCACTTAAACTTTTCAAAAACTGGTTTATTAACCTCTGGAGCTAACACATGATTAAAATTATTTTTGTACTTGTCATAAACTCATATAGTGGTGGAATAACGACAATTGATTTTACTAACCTTCAGCAGTGTGAAACTGCAAAAGAACTAGTCAAGAAACTTGGGAAAGTCGGCCGACCAGCCAAAGCAGTTTGTATCGAGAAGCAAATTCCAATCAAGAAAACCAAGTGTACAATTACAAATAAAACTGCGCCATTTATAAAGAACTATACGTGGTCATATCCAGTAGCATTCGAGTGTGTTGAAGAGTAAGATGAAATACATTCTTGAATACTGTAGATTATTTTGCTACGATCATTGGATGAAATACGATTCTAAATCGTCTTCTAAATGGTCAAAATTTTGGGTTAAAGCTCACATATTCTTTTGGTCAAAGTTGTATGGTAGAATTTCGATTGAACAATCTTGCAAAAGAAATCAATGAATTGAAACATGTCATTTTTACACAAGATTCGCTTATCAGCGCATATTTCGTAAAAGATACTACATCTAAACTAAAATAAATAATTCATGTTTAACTTAATCTGTTTGACAAAAACTTACAATTTAAATGATATGCAGGCATGGCTTGCATATCATTCTACTTTTGTAGACAAGATTTATTTGCTTGATAATGACTCTGTCGTAGATATCAAGCAAGTTGCAAAGCAGTATTCAAACGTAGAATACAAGCAAATTCATGGATTTGCAGATCAATGGCAGCTATTTGCAGATATTCTAAATCAGAAAACCGATGTCAAATTCAATGAAGAAGACTTTGTTTGTTTTCTAGATGATGACGAATATTTGTATTATGACTTGAAACAGAATTTCAATGAAGTTGTAAACAATCAATTCAAAAGTATGTTGGATTGTGTAATGCTTCCTGAAATTTTAATGTCTACAATCAAGTATCAAAAGAAACGTGATAAAGTTCTACCTGAATTTTCTACATATAGACGTCCTGATTTATCTTCTCAAGGTAAAGCGATTATTTGCTGGAGAAGTTATTCAAAATATTCTTACACATTACAAGACACAGAAAAAGGTCACGTTCCTTGGATAAATGGACTACGATATTCTGATGTCGTAGGTTCAGGAGTTTCTAAGACTACTTATGGACTTACACAACCTGATATTGAAAATCAACCTATAGCGTTAATTCATTATCATGTCAAATCAACAGACGACTGGAATATGAAAATCAAACGAGGTTCTGCTGCAAATCCTTCAACTGAATCTAGACAGAATGGAAGCTATGAAGATGATATTCATAAGAATATCAAGTTTGATGGTTACAAAATTCTCGATCTTACTATGAAAAATATGTATCAGTGTATTATAAATAATACAGTATGAAAGATGTAAAATTAGCAAAAAACTTCAAACTTTCTGAATTCACTTCAGTCGATCAATCTGCTTATTCATGCGCATTATTGAAACTACTTGCTTCTCAATTGCAAATCGTAAGAAATGGCTTACAAGAATACGCAAAAGACAAAAAGAAGCAAGTTTCTATTTCTATCAATTCAGGCGTAAGAACACAAGCAGATTACAATAGATTGAAGAAATCTGGTTACAATCCTTCTGAAACTTCAGATCACTTTTGTGGATTGCAACTAAAATGTAAACCGACTTTAGGCGCAGCAGATATTACAGTTTCTAATTGTACTTTATCACTACAAGAAATTGTAAGTATGATAATCGACTGGAATAAAACTGGTCATGTAGATTTTGGTCAAATTATTTTCGAATACAATCCAAAAACTAAATTTTCTTGGATTCACTTAGGAAATGATTGGAATTCAATTTTTGCATCAACTTTCTTACAAGATTTTTACGATATAAATAGAAAGAAATATTTGATGAGTTTAGACAATGGTAAGACTTACAAAACTTTTAATCTAGACAAAATCAACAAAGCTTTGAGGTAAATATGGCAGCATTAACAATTTCTATTGCGGGTGGTGGAGCACTTCGGTATTGGTCCTCTCCAGTTTCTTTGCAGACTAGAGAACGATCTTCATAAGAAAATTCCATTAGTATCAGCAGCTTATGCTGGAACTTCAACAGGTTCTATCATTGCAGCTGGTTTAAATGAAGGTTATTCTGCACATGATCTCTTCGATCTCTATAAAACGAATCTTAAAAAAATTTTTACTAAGTATTCTTGGTATAAGCGCCTTAATCCTACATGTCCTACTTATGACAATAGCAACCTCAAATCTCTTTTAAAAGATAAGTTTACGGGAAAAATTGGAAAGTGGCAGAAACCGATCTACATTCCAACTACTGTCATGAATGGTGAATCTGTTGAGAAAGTATGGGATTTGCGGAGACAAAGAAACTGAAAAGTGGTTTGCAGTATTGACATCATGTTCAGCTCCTACATATTTTGACTGTATATACGATGATGCAG
>Ga0209510_1004525_pt1 | contig 12167 bp, 11 predicted proteins | sample BiotimSIPDNA_FD_185749 | JGI IMG/M metagenome (GOLD analysis project Ga0209510, IMG submission 185749) | Anaerobic biogas reactor microbial communites from Washington, USA - Biogas_R1 time_0 SIP DNA (SPAdes) (version 2) | ecosystem: Engineered > Bioreactor > Anaerobic > Unclassified | place... | reverse complement strand
CGCTGAAATTCGATGTTCTAAAATCTTAGGGGGACCGATGCTGCGTATAATTTGCCCGTTCTGAAATCGTAAGGGGGCAATACATTGCGTAATTTGGCTGTTCTAAGATCTTAGAAGTGTCAATATACGTGTAATTCGACTGTTCTAAACATTAAAAAGTACCGATATGCGCTTAATTTGGCTGTTCTTAAATCTTAGACGGGTTAACATACGTGTAATTTGTCTGTTCTAAACACTTAGAAGAACCGACATACGCTTAATTGGACTGTTCGAAACACATTGGAAGCCTCAATAGACGCGTGGATAAAATGAGTCGATTGTGGTAGTTTCAGGTTACTCGTGAGAACGGTAATCTGTGCTTCCGCAATCTCAACCGAAACTGGATCCGGATCTAATATGAACCCGAACCGAATCTGGATCCGACACGGACCCGACACGAACCCAAATCCATACCCGAACCCACCCTACGCCTCGAGACCCGGGCCTTCAGCCTGGGCTAGGATATTTCGCCCCTTTGGGGCTCTTACTAGCTCTGAAAGAGCGACATTTGATTGCCCAGGCTGTAAGGCCCGGGCTAAAAGAATCAATTATCTTCCTAAGCCCTGAAAGGGCGAGATATGTTCATTCAGGCTCTATACAACAGCAAGTGTGCAGTCCCTGCGAAATATTAAGTAAATTTTTTTAACCTATTCACTCACAGGAGAACTGCACCGTTTTTGATAAGTTTATCTATCGATTTACGATTAATTCTCTTAATGCCACCAGTTTACAGAACCGTACTGTCTCAGTGTACCATAACCGTACCGTCTTTTTCCGTGCTTAAAATGTGACCTGCCCCAGTTACGACAGATGGGCTTGTCGATTTCCGGCAATTTCATTGCCTCATGACAAACTGTAGCCAGAATCATTTTAGTTACTTCTGCAATAGATGACATATTCAGACTCCCCGCAGTATCGTAAGTGGAGTGATATTCAGGATTTTCTTCTGCTTCATAAGCACCCACACACACATATCCCAATGCTTCAAAGGGCATATAATCGGTTTCATAGATCGGCTCGAATAATACTTCCAGATCAGTGTAATCTGCGGCCATCCGAGCCATTTTAGCTGCAAATTCCTGAGATGGTTGATCATTGGTATCCACCACATTACCCTCATCCTGCTCAATTACAACGCTGTTACCACCAGGTGCATACCCGATCATGTCAATATTTATCACCTGCTGTAAATTTATATTATTCTCATGAATATACTGCGCATAAGCAGCAGAACCCCAAAAGCCCTGTTCTTCGCCAGAAAACGCTGCAGAAAGAAAGCATGTCAAGCTTTTATTGATTTACAGATTTAGAGCGAATCTCTTTTACAGGCTTGAATTAAAAAGCGCCAAACCGGTTCCAGTGCACAGTGACCATGATAGACATGATCATAGTATTCATAGTGAAGATGATGGACATGGGCAATGACATATAATTATTGTCCTGGATCTGGTTTCATTCGCCTGATTCAGGCGACATTTTATGAACCCCTGTTAAGAAGCTGCAATTTGTTTACCCGATAATCGAATACTTAAATAAGACGGAAAATGATAAGTTTTTCATTCACACCTCAAAAGAGGAGACAGTCATGAGAAAGATTATTGTTCTATCGTTTATCTCTCTTGATGGCGTAATGCAGGCTCCAGGAGGCCCCGGAGAGGATCCATCCGGTAATTTCACATTAGAAGGCTGGGCAGCCGGGTACTGGGATGATTTTTTATCCAGTACGATGGATAAACAGATCGGACACTCGTTTGACCTCCTTCTTGGAAGAAAAACTTATGATATTTTCGCCGATTACTGGCCAAAATTTCCTGACAGTTCGATCAGCAAAGCTACCAAATATGTTGTAACACACCGGCCGCTTCCTCCGGATTGGGAAAAGTCAATTCAGATCAGCGGTGATGCAGTTGCTGAAATTATTAAACTTAAAGAAAGTAATGGCCCCGAGCTTCAGGTCCATGGGAGCAGTAGCTTGATTCAAATACTTCTGAAACACGATCTGATTGATGAATTATGGCTTAAGATTTTCCCGATTACACTTGGTAAAGGGAAAAAGCTTTTTGGCGAAGGGACGATTCCGGCAGCTTTTACATTGACTCACTGCGAGGCATCCCCTAATGGAATAATCATCGCGAATTATAAGAGATCTGGCGATGTAAAGACCGGTTCGTTTTAGAAGATTATTGTAAACAATATTCCAGAGTGGGAACACGATTTTAGTGAATATCCTTTTGTGGTACTATCTATCGAAAGAGATAGAGGCTGGAAGATGCGGATTTTAAGTCCGCTCCTATTTTTTCACGCCAGTATCCAACACTCCGGGAAAAGCCTGAAAGTTCTAAAGCTCAGGTTTTAAAAAATTTCCCAAACCCAGCCGGTCACCCCTATCTTCTGTGTTTATCGGAAAACATGATTTTATCAAATCTTTTTTATTTCTGAAAGAGCGACATTAACAGCTCAGGCCGTAAGGCCTGGGCGGGCAGAATATTCCGGAAGTTTCAGGCATGGCGATGATATTTTTCATGGATAAGAAGTGAGCCCAGTTCAATGTGAAAAAGTTCCTCCGTCCCCTTTTCTGTCGGATCTATTTGTACATTTTGCCCCAATTTTATGCAAAATGGGCCTATTATAAGTCCTCTTTAGCTTTTGCCTTTATAATCTCATCATTAATTTTATCACAATAGGATAACAATACATAATAATCTGATTTATCTTGTTCTATTGACAATCGTATAATTCCTTTTTCTGTTTTAAAGGTAGAGTAATATTCACATCTCATAGCGTTAATAAATGCTTCAATAATGTTATTTGGTTCATCATCCTGATTTTCTTCAACTTCAACTGCCGGATTACCGTATTTTTCTATTAACATTTTTTTCAATGAAAAGTAGTCGTATGAAGCATCTGAACAGTTACCATTTTCAGGAAATATCACATATATCCTGCTTACCAGATCGATTTGGTTGTACGTCATTACTTTTACGATACAATTTTTATATAGTGCGAAATCACCTTTTAACATTGCAATTCCGTCTTCTGTAGGCACCAAGGCAAAAACTCACATTAAAAAGATATCTTTATGGGTTTTGTGGCAGGAGTCTTCTTCATAACCCAAAAATAATATACATGAGATACTGCATATTTACGACAAAACTATTACACTTGGTCGGATTCAGGCAGCCCAGGCCTGTAGCCAGGGCTGGAATATTGCGCCCCTTCAGGGCTTGTCTATACCTGTTAATCATTTTTGTCCTGAAATTTTTGTCCGCTTTTCTATCTTTCGGTGCCCAAATATGTTGCACAAAGGGCGGCTCAACCTGTGCTGGCTTTCTTTGGGGCTGACACTGTTGAGCTGTTGTTTGACTGTTGCCAAAGGCGATTGCCTTTTCTTAGCTCCTCGCCACCTTTATATGCAATTTTTTAAACCTTCCTGAATAAAAAACAACGTTTCTGGATTTGTCAGACATTCATATTACGAATTTTTAGTATTGATTGTTCTATCAATTCACCATCTTCATTTAGAAGAGGAAGATCAATTATCATCTTTAGTACTTGTGCGTATTTAACAGTTTTGAATAATATTTTCTTTTCATCATCTGTATACTTACTGTAGTCTGACCCCGATTTTTCAATAAGAGTAATAAGCTCTTTATTTGCTCTTCTCATTTTGCCTGAAAACTTATCAAATACATGGTAGCAAAGGTTCACAGACTCAAACATCTGCCTGAGTTTTTCTGTAATAACAGAAAACTCAGCATTAATCTTTTTGGCATGTTCAAGATTAGACATTGCATCATAAAGATTTTTCTTGGCTTTTGCACCAAGTATACTTCCAAAAATCAGCAGTGCCGGACCAGCAGCCATAACACCAAGAACCATTGTACCACCTGCGACACCAAGTCCACCAGAAGCAAGGGTTCCACCACCAAGCCAGGCGAGAGTTGCGTTAGTCGCTGCTGCTCCACTTAGGGTGCTAATCGCCGTTCCTGTTCCTGCTGATGCAAGGAGCATTGTGCCATTATATGCTCCAAATGCGGCAAGTGCACCACCACCTAAACCTGCAATTCCTCCAGAAATTGTGTCTCCAACAATTGAAACTGTACTAGAAATATCTTTAAGCTCGCCTTCAATTATGGCCACTTTAGAAAGGTCATCAATTCTTTCACCTGAAGCGAATTCCACATTTTTAATCTGCCTAAAGACATCAATGAATGTTCTCAAGTGGGTATTAATTACAGTGAGTTTTTTTTCACCATAAAATTCAAGCAATTTGTTGAGGTTTTCTTTTGATTTTTCAAGATCTTCCTGAGCGTTATTGGCAATACTTTTCGCTCTTGAGTTTATATCCTTTGCCCCACTGTTATCCACAGCAGCTTTAATTCCTTTTCCTGCTCCCATGAGCGCACTAATACCCACTGCAATGGGTATAATTAACGGCAGTGGCATATTTCCCCCTTAGTTGTTCACAATTTCAAGTCCTGTTTTGTATATCTCTTTCATCGATCTTACAAAATTTTCCATTTCTTCCAGTTCATCACTATCAATCTTTAATTTGTTTGCGATTGATTTTATTACAACTTTTTCAAACGGTGCATAATCGTTATCCACAAGTGCTACACTGATTAGTTCGATCATCATTGATCTTGAAGATTTTGGAGTAATATCTCCGATTTCATCCCAAGAGATACCATCTTCGATAAGTTTTTCAATAATTTCAAGTCTTCGTTCTTCTTCTGAAAGACGGGTAAGTTTAGAGAGTACTGGGGAAAGTTCATCGATAATTTTATTAAACTCATCTGTTGATATTTCATAGGAAGAAAGTTCAAGTTCCTTCATAAAGCCATTTATAATAGCCTTTTCAAAACTACTCATTTTCCAGTCTTTGTTTCTGGAGAAGCTTTCTGACTTTTTCTCATTTTTTTCTTCATTGTCGTCTTCAACATTTGCGATGGCCACAATTATTGCCATCTTAATGAAAGCTACTTTTTCTTCATCTGTCTGCAAAAAGTTTAAAAACATGGGAGTCCACCTTTTGTTAAATGTGAATTGTTTCTTCTGAGTTCATTGCATCGTCAAACTCTGAAAAAGTTTCATAGTGAAGCTCTTTACCAAGTCTGTTCGAAAACAATTTTATTGAATTTTCAAATTCAGATATATTGCCACTCATAATTGAAGTGTTAAGCATCTTAAATGCATCATTGTAAAAGCAGACTGACTCTGAGAATTGAACCAGAAATTCTTCTCGAATCTGCTTCTCATATTCATTAAGTCGGAGACGTGCTACTTCGCAAATAGCTTTCATGCGGTAATAGTTTTCTTCCGACTCCTTTGCACCTTTAAGTGCATTCAGAGCTTCTGTATAAAAGAAAGAATTCAGAGTGTATCCAATCATACCACCTATGATTGCTCCGGCAACTGGAATTGGTATTGCAATTTGTCCAAGTGTTGCCCCAAGGCTACTTGCAGTCAACCCTGTACCTGATTTCCCGAGGTCTTGAAGAAGTTCTACCTCATCAATTTCACCTTTAATATAGCTCTTGATACACTTTCCCGTTTCAATACAGGTAGTAACAACAAGTGCTGGAAGAGATGTCTTTGACAGTCCACGCAGATAAACACTTTTCGATTGTTGCATTCCCGATTTAATAAGTGACCCTGCAAAACCGCTTGTGTATGCAATGCCTGCACTTTTAGCTGTGGTTTTTGCGATATCGGTTAGTGCTTCCTGAAGATCCTTATCACCTTGAACAAATGCAATTGAATTCTGTACGATGGAGATTGAACCAGAAATAACCATAGCCGCTTTGGCTGCTTCTATACCTGCACGATGAGAAATCTTGCCCATATCCTTGACTGTGCTAAGAAGAGGATCATTGCGGGCTTCCATTGCTTCTTCTGTAGAAACACCAGAATCACGAAATCTTTTCTTCAGGTCTTTGCATCTTTCAATTTCAGATCGCTTTTGATCTGCTAAATCACCCTTTCCATCTGCACGAAGCCTCTGTTCCTGCTTTTCAAGTTTAGATATCCGCTCAGAATAGCGTTTTTGTATGTCTTCATATTGATCACTGGGGACATCAAATGCTTCTGCATCTTTATATTTCTCATACAAATCAGGCTTAGAATAGTCGTCGTATTTTTTAACATTGTAGTGAACTTTTTGCTGTGAAACACCTGTAAGATTACCATTTTGATCAAGAATAGGATTTCCATTTTTGTCTACTTTAGCGTGATCAAACTTTTCGTGATTACCATGTTTTTCCCCGTTAATGTAAATGTCATCAGTTCTTGCAATTCTTTCATCACTTTTATTAATAATATTTTCAGCATTTGTTCGAGATGTTTTCTTAACCTCTGCCGAGTAACCGGACTGCTGGCGAAGGTTATTTTGTTCATACTGTTCATTTACATTGCATTTTGATATTTTTTTAAGCCCTTTTTGAAGTCTTTGCCCCGTTTCATTATTAACCCCATTATATCCAACAATATGTTCCGCATTAGCACTACCATAACGGTCAACAACTTCACTCGTTGAAAGGCCAGCGATAAGGTTTTCCCTGTTTTGTTTTTCGTTTTTATCTTCTTTCATGTATTTCTCTTAAAAATTTACCCATAATGGGCGACTATGTTGTACTGCTTTGGGGCTGGCATAATTTAGCTGTGAGCAAAGCTGATTATGCCAAAGTGACATTATAATTTAACTTTCAAAATAATAGCATAAATACACACCATATTCAATCTTATTTTGCATAAATCTATTCTTGAATTTCTTTTAATTGATTCTTTTGATTATCGAAACGCAGCAGCCCGGGCCTTCGGCCTGGGCTGGTATATCGCACCTCTTCAGAGCTTGTACTTACGGTTAATCATTTTTTCCTGAAGTTTTTGTCCGCTATCTGCTTTGGGCTGGTTTATTATTGTTCCTTAATCAATTCTTTTTTCGCTTCAAAGAGCTTCTTTTTATAACCGGGAGCTTTTAGTCTTGGTCTATTAAACCCAAATTTTCCATTAGAATGCACTTTGTTGAAATGATTGAAACTCTTCCGTTACCGGCACAAGGATCAAATCGGGGATACAATCCGGTTCAGTTGATTACACAATTCATTGCCTCTTTATGGTGTGGTGCCAACAGGTATTCCCATCTGGATATTTCACGATTTGATACAACGCTTCAAACGTTATTTAGTTGGAAACGTATGCCGGAGCATAAAGCGTTTAAAAGATATTTTGAAAAGTTTACACCATATGATTCCCATACACGTGTTTTTGGTGAAATTTACAAGTGGTTTTTGTCAAACATGGCATTTGATAATTTTACCCTGGATATTGATTCTTCAGTGATAACCAGATATGGCAATCAAGAGGCATCATCTAAAGGGTACAACCCCAAAAAACCAGGTAGAAAATCACATCACCCATTAATTGCATTTGTTGCAAATATTGAGATGGTTGCAAACTTTTGGCTTCGTTCAGGAGATTCACACAGTGCAAATAATTTTCAGGCATTTTTAGAAGAAACGCTGGGGTATTTCCCCGGTAAAAGAATTGGCCTGCTTCGACTTGACAGTGGTTTTTATAGTCAGGAAACATTAGATTATTTGGATGGTAAGGAACAAAAAATTCAATATATAATTGCGGTTCCTATGTATTATTCTGTGCAACGCAGTATTGTGTCTGTAAAAAATTGGTTGAGACTTGATGCTGGTATAGAGATATGTGAATTCTCATTTCAGGCTCAGGATTGATCAACAGCACGAAGAATGATAGCAGTAAGACAAAAAATAGAGCAGCGTCCGAATGCTACTGGTAAACAGTTAAGCTTATTTGATGATGTAATTGACTATAACGGATACCGATATACTTGCTATATAACAAATCTTACCTTAGGTGCTGCTGAGGTATGGCGATTGTATCGGGGACGAGCTAATTGTGAAAATAAAATCAAAGAATTAAAATACGATTATGGTCTTGACAAAATGTATCAGGCCAGTTTTGATGGAACAGAGGCATCTTTAGTTTTAATGACTATTGCATACAACTTCATGAGTTTGTTCCGTCAGGTGGTTATGCCAGATAAGATTAAACATAGATTATCAACATTGAGATATAAATTACTTGCGATATCACCAATAGAAAAAGGTACCCAGAGATCGATAATAAAAATGGTGATTCAGATGAAGCGTCGATTATGGATTCAGAAATTATGGGATAGTTCTCTTGGGCTCACAAAACCTAACACCGTCTAATGGACAATTTGGGATAAATTTGATCAGTAAAACCGAAAATCAGATTAATCGATTAAAATTTTACGATTAATACCATCTAAAATATTGTTTTAAAAGATGTTAATCGCGGTCCGACCCAATGTGCTTCCCCAAGTATGGTAAAGATACTGTTTTTATTATCGGAGGTAATCTTCAGCAGTTGTCCGATGATTTGTCTGTGGCTACCGGTTTATTTTTAGAAGCAGTAAGGAATTGTTCTTGTACGAAGACTTATTGAAATACCGAAATAGCTTAACACTTTATACAAAAGCCGCTTAAAAAGACATTTTGGACTCTCCCCGCATTTTGTCATTTTGAACGAATGTGAGAAATCTTTTCCAGGTTGTTATTCTGGCAGATATGTATAAAAGCATGCATAAGAGAAGAAGGTGGAAGATTTCTCCTCGTAGACTGGTCGAAATGACCTGGTACTCGCAGACTCGTCTAAAATGACAGATGAAGTTTCAATCGAAGCAATACTTTCACATTCTGAGTGGAGGTGCGAATTTTAAGTCCGTTGGGTCTTTTCTACCACAATGGTACCCATAACTTGCTGAAAAACCTGAAAGATCTGAAACTCAGGTTTGAAAAAATTTCCCAAATCCACCGCACTCCCCCTATCTTCTCTGTTTACCGGAAAACATGATTTTAACAAATCTTTATTAGCTCTGAAAGAGCGACATTTGTTAGCCCTGGCTGTAAGGCCTGGGCTAACAAATCAATTATCTTCCCAAGCCCTGAAAGGGCGGGATTTTCCGGCAGCATCAGTCCTGGGGGAATTGCATTTTTCATGGATAAGAGGTGAGATCGTTTCAAGGTGGAAAAGTTCCTCCGTCCCCTTTTTGCAGGCCACTCCTTGTTATATTGAAATAATCAGTTGAAGAAATATGCAATTAATTATATTCTAAAACGGAATATATTTTGCGTGATATGCTGTTTGTTGATTCCAAAAAGGAATACTGAGATGTCTGATAAGACTGTTCATGGCACTCAAGAGTGGATTTTGGTTAATACCGATTTATTTGAACGTGAATTAAAAAAGTTCTTAAAGAGATTTCCTAGAGAAACTAAAGCAGTGCTTGAAAGATTGGAAACATACAAAGAGTCGCTGAATATGTGTGATGAGCCACAAAAAGTAATTTTTGGCTGGTTGCATCCCGAACCGCTTGGAGTAAAGGCAATAACACAGCAAGGGAAAGGCCCATCTTTGAAAGCAACACGCTTATATATATATGCAGAAAAAGAAACTCACAAAATAAGGGTAATCACAATTGGTGATAAAAAGACTCAAAAGGAGGACATTAAGATTTGTGAAAATTATATAAAAAGCCTTCGCAATTCAAAAGATTTCAGATGAACGTATCCTGGCATACTATATACGAGGAGAAAATACGAGGAGAAAGGGGTTAAGCATGGAAAAGGTGTATAAGTCGGTAACCGACATGCTTAAGGGTCTTGATGTAGAAAAGCAATTTGCAGAACAGGTTAAAGAAGAGATTGAAGAGAGAAATCTGATCAGATTACTGATTGCGCTCAGGTGTAAAGCAGGCATTACACAGAAGCAATTATCTAAAAAGATGCATTGCGGGCAGAGCAGAATTTCCAAGATTGAAAATGCCAAAGACAGAAATCTAAGCCTGGGAGATATACTGGATTATGCTGGTGCTCTGGGATTAAATGTAGAATTAAGCCTCATGCCTGAAATGACAATAACAGAAAAGATTAAAATGCATGCTGTCCAGGTAAAATGTTTACTGGAAAAGCTTTGTAATCTGTCAAAAGATGATAAAGAGATAACAAGAGGAGTTCTTCAATTTCATGCAGAAGCTTTTTTCAACTTTGCACAACTGATCATAAATTCAGCTAAAAAATTAACTACCCCCAAAATCAGTTCAGGTAATTTGAGTGTTTCTACTACTGTGGATGTTACAGAGGGGGTTTGCAAAAGTTGAAAGTTTCGAGCCGTTGGGTTTATCTATTCTGAAGTTTTTTGACCATATCGCCGATAGATATGGTTTTCCCGACCTCCGTAGGAACTACTGCGAAGTGTTGTTAAAACTATGTAAAACGCCTTCGTATTGTTCCTTTTCTATTGCAGACAAATGGGTCTACCCTTTTTTGTCAATTTTTTCAAAATATTATAAGTCCTCTTTAGCTTTTGCCTTTATAATCTCATCATTAATTTTATCACAATAGGATAACAATACATAATATTCAGATAATTTATCTTTTTCTATTGACAAATGTACAATTCCTTTTTCTGTTTTAAAGGTAGAGTAATATTCGCACCTTATTGCTGTAATTATTGCTTCAACAAAATCACTTGGTTCATCATCCTGATTTTCTTCAACTACAACTGCCGGATTACCGTATTTTTCTATTAACATTTTTTTCAATGAAAAGTAGTCGTATGAAGCATCTGAACAGTTACCATTTTCAGGAAATATCACATATATCCTGCTTACCAGATCTATTTGTTTGTACGTACTTACTTCTACGATACAATTTTTAAATAGTGCGAAATCGCCTTTTAATGTCGCAACTTCGTCTTCTGTGCTAATGTGAGTGAAACCCTTACTTTTCATTTTTTCAACAAACTCACTGAGAGTACCATCAATAGGAACACCTTTAAATGTAAGGTGTGCATTTGATTTTTTATTCTCTTGAGGTTGAGTAAATGCAGTATATGTAAGAGTTAGTATAAAAATAAAAAAAACATTTTTCCACATTTTGCCCTCCGATATTTAAATTTATATAAATTTCTAACGTTTTAATTCGCTATATAGGTTTGCAACCTGGGCGTTAATAACGCAGGATTAACCTTTTTTATCATGATCTTCTACAAATTTTATTTAGCTCTAAACAAGCATTTCATAAATGCCCAAGAAGAAGATCTATTTAGATATGTGTAATTTAATTTTCTCAGCCCTGAAAAGGGCAGAATAAAAAAGCATAGCCCATTTGAAAGTCTCTATATTTCCTCCGTCCCCATTTAAAGGTGAGGATTTTAAATCCGTTGCGTCTTTTCTTCCACAACGGGACCCGGTTCTTGTGGAAAAAACTTGAAAGTTCTAAAACTCTGGCCAGCAAAAATTTCCCCAAACCAGCCACTCTCCCCTATCTTCTGTGTTTACCGGAAACGTTGTTTTATCAAATATTTATTAGCTCTGAAAGAGTGACATTTGATATCCCCGGCCGTTAGGCCTGGGCGGGCGGGATATTCCGGAAGTTCCAAGTCTGGGGATTACATTTTTCATGTATAAGAGGTTAGACAATTTCAAGGGTGGAAAAGTTCCTCCGTCCCCTTTCGATCCAAGTATAATGTATTCCCTTGAAGAAATAGGCAATTAATTATTCTAAAACGGAATATATTTTGCGTGGCCTTCGTACTACAAAAGAGTTGAGATGAACGCATCTTGTCATATTATATAAGAAAAGAAAGGGATTAGCATGGAAAAGGTGTATAAGTCGGTAACCGACATGCTTAAGGGTCTTGATGTAGAAAAGCAATTTGCAGATCAGGTTAATGAATGTATTGAAGAGAGAAATTTGATCAGGTTACTGATTGCGCTCAGGTGTAAAGCAGGCATTACACAGAAACAATTATCTGAAAAGATGCATTGCGGGCAAAGCAGAATTTCCAGGATTGAAAATGCCAAAGACAGAAATCTAAGCCTGGGAGATATACTGGATTATGCTGGAGCTCTGGGTTTAAATGTAGAATTAAGCCTCAATGATCGACTTTCCATACTTAAAAGTCAGATTAACCGGAATGGTGAATTAAATCCAAATTATCCATTATGAAGGGATATTTAAGCCCGATCTGGCAAACCTGTTGGTTGCTCCGTTAAGCCCCCGTTGACA
>Ga0209510_1004517_pt1 | contig 12192 bp, 9 predicted proteins | sample BiotimSIPDNA_FD_185749 | JGI IMG/M metagenome (GOLD analysis project Ga0209510, IMG submission 185749) | Anaerobic biogas reactor microbial communites from Washington, USA - Biogas_R1 time_0 SIP DNA (SPAdes) (version 2) | ecosystem: Engineered > Bioreactor > Anaerobic > Unclassified | place... | reverse complement strand
ACGAACAGGCGGCAGCGACCTCGTCGCAAGGACCGTCGTCTGAGGACCCATTTCGCGAGGGGAGCGACCTACGTCATACCGCCGCGTGTCGACCTGTAGCTGCGGGTTGTCGCTGTGGATCGGTGCCGTGCAGCTTGGGCCCCTAGAGCGGAGAGACGTCGAAGGCCTGGATGCGCTGGGTGTAACTGGTTCCGTCCGTGAGCGTGATGGTCACGTTGGGATTGGGTGGTCCCCACTTCGGGAACAGGGAGGCTGGGGCTGGCCACCAGGCAGCGAAGTGACCGTTGTCGAGGGTCGCTTTCACCTCAGTGCCGTCGATGTCGAAGACAAGGGCGGCTACGTCGGCTCCGGCTCGGCCGGTGACCTCGAAGGCCGACTTGCTGCCGCCATCGTTGACTTCTCGAACGCTGTTGGTCACCAGTCCCTCTGACGTCGGTTGCTGCGGGAGGGGGCCGCTGAACCCGCCGGCCTCGTGGTTGCCGTCCGCTTTCTCCTGGGTGATCAGACAGGTGGCTTCGTATCCGTCTGAGCCGCCAAGGACGACGTAGGCGTACGGCCCGCGCAACTCGACCAGCCGAACCTGGTAGCCACGAGGGGTTGCGTCGTTGTGCATCTGCTGGCACCACGAGCCCCAGCGTGCCGATTCGGCAGCGCTGGCAGGGCGCGGCACCGCGGTCCAGGAGGCGTACGCGGAGGAAGGGCTGAAGACCTGCGTCAAGGCCAGGGCGCCGATCGAGGCTGCAGCGATGCCCGCTGCTAACCGCAGGCCAGTGCGGGATCCTCGCCGTTGAGTCGGCAGGTCCTGCACTGGAGGTGTGGATGTGATCTCGGCCAGCGTCGCGCGTGCTCGGGGCTCGTTGACGAGGTCGTCGGGGATGGCGCGAGCCGGGTCAAGTCGGCTCAAGTCGGTCGTGGAGATCATCATTGTGTCCCTTCTCGAGCGGTGGCGCGGCGGTTCAGGGTCGCCGGCGGGGTCGAGTCCAAGAGCGCTCGCAGCGCTTTGCGCGCTCGGGTCAGCCGGATCCGGTAGGCGACTGGAGAGATCCCCAGCACCGCTGCCGCCTCGGCGCCGGTCAGCCCATCCCAGGCGGTCAGGCTGATCGACTCCTGATGCACCGGCTGCAGCCGCTGCCAGGCTGCGGCGAGATCCGCGATGCCTGCAACGGACTCCTGGTGCCCATCGACGCCGACCTCATCGGCGAGCTGGACCAGCAGCATCCCGTTGGCCTGCCGGTGATGCGCCAGAAGCAGCTTGCGAGCAATCCCGAACAGCCAGGCACGAGCCTGGCCAAGCTCGAGCGGTAAGGCGTCGAGCCGGCGCCACGCCACCGCGAACGCCTCGGCCGCGATGTCCTCGGCCCGGCCTGGGTCAATCCGGCGCGCCGCGAACCGGACCACGTCGACATAGGTGGCCTCGAAGACCTCGACGAACAGCTCCCGCGGCTCCCTCACACCCGGTTCATGTCGCAAACCTCTGACATGTTTCACAGGAACTTCCCGATCTCGAACACCCACCCCGTCACCATCGGCGCAGCCTACGGCGCACCCACGTCATACCGCCGCTTAGGTCGCGGCGCCGGATGAGCCCAGACTGGGCTGCGCCTTGTAGTGTTCGGCGTTCACGCACGCCGACGTCGTTCGATGCTGCGCCTAGATGACGTGAGCCCGTCGTCCGTGGAGCCGCCGCTTCTTTCCTGCGCGCTCGTGCTCGGATCAGCCGAGATGCGCCCCCAGTCGCAACAGCCGTGAGCCGTGTCATGGGGTGCGTAGCACACGGACGGGATCGCGGGTGCCGCGTAGAGCGCGGACGGGGCGGCGGCGGTGGCCGCTGCGAGAAGGGCGAGAACGACCGTTCGGCAGGTGAACTCCCACGGCGGAGCTGCTCCGAGGCGGGCGGTCAGGTAGATCCCGAGACAGCTGCCGATGGCGGCGCCTCATAGTGCCGGTCCCATGGCCCGCAGGACTACCAGGGCAAGATCACTGCCCCTCGATCAGCAACGCACGTAGGGACCGACACGCTCCGCGGCGGTCCCTACGTGTTCATCGAGCTTGCCTGCCGCCCGCCTTCTCCTCAGGCCAGCCCGTGGCGGACGCGGCTCTCCTGCTCCTGGGCGCGGAACTGGCCGAAGCGGGGGAGGAACCTCTCCCAGTCGATGATGTGGGCGTCGATCTCGGGGCCGTCGATGCAGGCGTGCTTGCGGACGGTCCTCCCCTCGATCGTCACGGGCACCATGCACGCGCCGCACATGCCGGTGGCGTCGACCATGATCGAGTTCAGGCTGGCAACCGTGTGCACGCCGTAGCGGCGGGTGAGCTCGGAGACTGCCCGCATCATGACGGGCGGGCCGATCGCGACGACCTCGACGATACGGCGCCCTGCGCCGGCAGTGGCAGCGTCGAGCATCGCCTCGAGCGGTGTCGTGACGAAACCCGCCATGCCGAAGGTGCCGTCGTTGGTCGTGTAGACGACGTCGAGCTGTTCGCCGAACTCACGCTGCAGAGCCTCGATCCGCTCGTCCTCGCCGGTCCAGAACAGCAGCCCGGCGCTGCGGAAGCCGGCGATGAGGGTGACGTGGTTGCCGGCGCGCAGGTGCTCGCGGGCGATCGGGTAGACAGGCGGCAACCCGAGGCCGCCGGCAGTGAAGACGACGGTCTGGTCCGGCGCATACCGGGTGATCTCGCTCGGGCGACCGAGCGGGCCGGCGATGCCGGCGAACGAGTCACCGACCGCCATCCTGTTGATCTCGATGCTCGAGGTGCCGACGCCCTGGACGACGAGGGAGATCGTGCCGGCGTCCTCGTCCCAGTCCGCCAGGGTCAGCGGGATGAGCTCGCCGTCCTCCCACGGCAGCACACGGACGAACTGCCCGGCCTTCGCGGCCGCTGCGATGACGGGTGAGTGGACCGTGATCTCCTCGATGCCGTCGGCCAGGTGGGCCTTGGCGAGGATCCGCTGAGCGGTCGAGGCGCGCTCGGTGAACTCGCGGGCCGACCGCACCATGGCCCCGACCTCGGTCGCGGGCACGTCGACGTGGCCGATGATCTCGCGCGCCGCGGCCTGGCCGTCGCCGGCCGCGTTGATCGCGGTCGAGCCGCCGCGGGCGGCGTCGCCGCCGGAGTAGACACCGGGCAGCGAGGTCTCCTGCGAGCCCGCGTGCTCGAGGTCGATCGTGCCCCACTTCGTCGTGTGGAGATCGGGCTCGGAGTCCTTGATGATCGGGTTCGAGGCGTTGCCGAGCGCCATGATGACGAGGTCGGCGTGCATCGTCTCGGTCTCGCCCGTCGCGACCGGGCGGCGGCGGCCGGAGGCGTCCGGCTCGCCGAGCTCCATGACTTCGAGGGTGGTCGCCTTGACGAATCCCGTTGCGTCGTCGCCGAGGAACTCGCGCGGGGAGCGCAGCACCTTGAGCGCGATGCCCTCCTCGAGCGCGTGCTCGAGCTCCTCGACCCGGGCCGGCATCTCGGCCTGCGTCCGGCGGTAGACGATCGTCACCCGCCCGCCGAGGCGGTGAGCGGTGCGGGCGGCGTCCATCGCGGTGTTGCCACCGCCGATGACCAGCACCTCCTTGCCCTCGGTCACGGGCAGCGGGGTCTCGTACTCCTCACGCAGACCCTGCATGAGGTTGACCCGGGTGAGGAACTCGTTCGCGGACATGACGTTGAGGTAGTGCTCACCCGGCACGTCCATGAAGCGCGGGAGGCCGGCACCCGTTCCGACGAAGACACGCCAGAATCCGGCCTCCCGCAGATCATCGATCGTCGCCGTCTTGCCGACGACGAAGTTGGGCACGAAGCGTCCCCCGAGCAGCCGGATCTTGCCCACGACGTCGTCGATGAGCTCGTTCGGCAGGCGGAACTCGGGGATCCCGTACCGCAGCACCCCGCCCAGGGCGTGGAACGCCTCGAACACCGTGACGGGGAATCCTTCAGCCGCAAGGAGATACGCATTGATGAACCCTGAGGGGCCGGAGCCGACAATCGCCACCGGGGGCTTGTCGGCGACCTCCCACGGGTCGGGCCGGCCGCCGAAGCGGATCGCATCGGCGTCGGGCTCGACGAGCTTGGCCCGCTCTGGCAGGAACCACTCGACCTGGCCGAACGCGACCGGCGTCTTCTTGAAGATGCAGCCGCTCTGGCACTGCAGCTCCTGCGGGCAGACCCGCCCGGTGACGTCGGGCAGCGGGTTCGCCGACTCGATGAGCTCGAGCGCCTCGTGGAAGCGGCCGGTCCCGACGAGCTGGAGCACTTGGGGGATGTGGATCTTGACCGGGCAGCCGCCCTTGGGCTCGGGGCGTCCGGCGATGACGATGCCGAGCTCGCACGGCTTCTCCTCGCACTGCTTGTCGCGCAGGGCCTCGAGCCATACGAGGAGGTCGACCTCACGTCGGGTGAGCCCCACGTTCAGGTAGCCGTGGTAGCCCTGGTTGACGAGCCCGAAGTCGTGCCCGCGCTCCTCTGGCCCGCGGATGTACGGCGGGATCGAGCTGCCCGCCGGCCAGTCCTGCGAGAGGCCCTTGAACATCGGGTAGCGGTCGGAGAGGTGGGCGTCGATCGCGCGGATGAGCTTCCGCTTGCGCCCGAGCGGCAGGCTCCAGACGAAGCGCATGAGCAGGCGGCTCGAGTCGTCCTCACGCAGCAGCACGTCCCACATCGTCTGGATGAACTCGGCGCCGAGCTCGGGCCGGGAGAACTCCCACGCGACGGCGGCCATCCCGTCCTCGATGAACATCTCACGGAACGCCTGCGGCTGGGTCTCGAGCCGCCGGCGGAGCAGCTCGACCTGCCGCTCGGTGAGGGAGTCCGTATGCGCGGGCACAGTGGGCGCGGCCCCCTCACCGGCGGCGACAGTGGGGCTGACGGAGGTCGTCACTGGATGATCTCCGCGTCGCAGGTCTTCTTCACCCGGTCGGCCCGCTTGAGGAGCTCGGGCGTCATCTCGACCGTCTCGAGTGCGCCGGGGATCATCCGGGCGACCTTCTGCGCCACCCCGTCGATGACCATCGTCGTCGACTCGAACAGCTGCGGCAGCTCCTGGTAGCAGGTGCCGCAGTCATTGCACTTGGGAATGTCGCTCTCCGCCAACCAGATCGGCGCTCCAGCGGGCGCCTCACCCGTGGCTCCGACCATGGGTTCGGCAGACCCGGCCGGAGCGGCAGGTGCGGCGGACGCGGCGGGTGCGCCCGGCATACCTCCTGCTGCGCGGACCGGGAGAGCCGACCCGAGCCCAACCGGCGCCCGGCTCGACGTTGCCAGGGTCGACATCGCGTTGGCGATGTCGTCGATCGAGGACTCGCGCTCACGCAGTGCCTGCTCGTACTTGGCCTTGAGCTCATCGAGGTCGCTCTTGTGAAGCGCCGTGAGCGACGCCTCGTGGATGCCGGACAGGTACTGCAGCGTCTGCCAGTAGCGGCGCCGGTCCTCGACGAGCGCGACGATCGCGGGCGAGCACCGGACCTTGATGAGCTGCTGCTCGTCGTCGGTGGCGTAGATGAACGGCACCTTGTCCGCCCGCTCCTCGGCGCTGAGCTCGACGTACTCGTCCATGGGGACGGCGACGGACTCGAGATCGGTCGGCAGCCGGTGGAACTGCTTGCGGAAGCGGGTCTCACCCAGCGCGAACTCGGCAGGGGTCACGGGGAGCCGCATGAGCTGGAGGTTGCCGTCGTCGTCGCGGTAGGCGAGGTCGGTCCTCGCCCACGTCTGCGTCGGCTCGGGGTTGCCCTCGAGGTTGAACCAGTCGTGCAGCGTGGCGCCGCGGCGCGGGTCGTGGACGAAGACCGGGTTCATCCTGCTCTCGACCGCGAGTCGCGCGCGGTTGGCCGAGGCATCCTCGGGGATGCCGTGCTCGGAGCCGCAGGGGGTGTAGACGTCGAGCACCGACGCGGCGTCCTGGTACTGGAGGAACTCCATCGTCGCCTTGAGGAAGTGCCCCTGGATCGCCGTGCTCGTGGCCGCGACATAGGTGTTCGGGTGGAACGACGCGAGGAGGGCGAGCTCCTTCTTCGACTCGTGCTTGCCGTCGTGCGCCGCGCCGAAGCGCGCCAGGTCGGAGTCCTGAGCAGTGAGGCTCGCCGTCGAGGCCTGACCGCCGGTGTTGGAGTACACGCCGGAGTTGAGGACGAGGACGTGGATCGGGGTGTCGCTGGCGAGGATCCTCGACATCGCGCCGAAGCCGATGTCGTAGCTCGCGCCGTCCCCACCGATAGTGAGGACCGTTGGCAGCAGCCGCATCTCGGCGTCGCTGAAGGCGCCCCAGCTGAGTCGGTTCAGCTGGGCGTCGTGCACCGCAGGATCGTATGCGTCGGCCAGCTCGAGCTCGGCCGTCCGCAGTGCTCGGACGTCCTCGACGTGCTGGGCGGCGAGGCCCTCGAAGATGCCCTTGGCCAGCGGCTGGGCGTCCTGGAAGAGGCTGTTCACCCACGGGTCGAGGTAGTTCGTGAACGGCATCGTCGACGCATAGACGCTGCTGCAGCCGGTCGAGTTGGCGATGACGGTGGAGGCCGGACCGTTGCCGGTCGGGCCGCCCTCGAGCAGGTAGAGCCGGCGCTCGAGCGTCGTGATCGTCTCGGTGAGGCGGGCCTTGCGAGCCTCGTCGTCGACCAGCGCGCGCTTGGCGTAGAGCCGGTCGACGAGGGCCATGAGCTCGTTCAGCTGACCCCGGCGCCTGCGCTCGCCGAGGGCGTGCGACGTCGAGGTCACGAGCCGGATCGCGGTGACCTCGCCGCAGCCGCGGCAGCCACCGTGGCCACCGGTCGTGGCATAGAAGTTGTCGTGATCGAGCATGAGCCGCTTGATGTCGCCGTCCGGCTCATCGGAACCCTCGACGAACCGCTCGGGGGTGTTCGGCAGCGCCGTCATGAAGGCGAACCTCTCCTGGAGCGTGCCGAGGACGTCCTCTTCCTGGTCGATCGCCGTGAGGGCGCCCGGCCCGCAGACCTCGACGCACTCGAGGCATCCGGTGCACTTCCACGGGTCGACCGTCGCGGCGAAGAGGCCACCGGTGCCGGGCTCGTCCCTCTCGGGGGAGTCGAAGAACGGCCGGGTCCGGGCCACCGGGTAGGTGGCGAGGGTCGCGACGAGCCGGTCGACGACCTTGGCCATGACCGGGTCGGTCGCGGCCGGCGCTGCCGCGGTCGCGACGATCTCGTGGAACGGCTGCTCGACGCGGTGGCGCAGCGCCTCGCGGGTGCGCTCGGCGATGCCGTAGACAGCCGTCCGGAGAGCGTCCTTCTGGCCGGCCGTCGCCTCGGTCCGCTCGAGGGCGGTGAGGAGCAGGTCGTGGACCTCGTGGACGGTGTTCGGGATCGCCGCGTCCGGGCAGACGAGCGCGCAGTCGAGGCAGCCCGTGCAGATCGTGGGATCGAACTGCGGGACGGTGCGCCGGAACAGGCCCTTGTCCTTGCTCGCGCCAGTGCCGGGCGGCATGAAGAGCCCCGCGCCCGGGAGGACCGGCGCCTCACCGATCGTGCCCTCGCGGAACGGACGGGCCATGAGGTCCTCGTAGTAGGCCGGGTCGAAGAGCCCGCTCGTGCGCTCGGCCGTCGTGCTCGGGCACATCGAGGCCGACAGCGCGACGGTGAGGAGCGGCGCCCGCTGCACCGGGGCCTCGTCGATCGCGACGAGCGCCGGGTCGTCGTAGTCGATGCGCGTGGTCGCGGCGATGCCGTCGGCCACGACGGCCATGTTGCTCTCGACGATCTCGGCGCCCTTGCGGCCGAACTTCTTCTCGAGCTGGGCGCGGACCTTGTCGAGGATGTCCTCGCGGGCGGCGCCGTGGGCGACCCGGTCGACGTTCGCCGCGACCGAGCCGATGAACGCGATGCCCATCATCCGGGTCTCGAGGTCGGGGGTCGGGGCATGCCGGCGGGCGACCTCGAAGGCATCAATCGTGAAGAAGCGGATCGCCTTGTCGCGGATGGTGCGCCGCGCATACTTGGGCAGCTCCCGCCAGAGCTGCCCCGGGGTGAGGTTCGTCTGGAGGATGAAGGTGCCGCCGTCGGCCAGGCCCTTGAGCGGGTTGGTGTGGATGAAGGCCTTGTGGTCGGGCGCGATGACGACCTCGACCTCCTCGAGCTCGGCGTTCGTGAGGAGGATCGGCTCGGGGCTGAGGGTGATGTAGTAGTTCGTCGGGGCGCCGGACTTCTCCGAGCCGTACTTCGGGGCGGACTTGGAGTGCATGCCGAGCACGCCCACGAGGATGTCGGTGAGGAGCTTGCCGGTCGCGATCGTGCCGTAGCCGCCGACCGAGTGGAAGCGGATCCGCAGGGCGTCCTCGGGCAGGAGCCGCGGGTTGGCCCCGGTCTCGGGGTACACGATCATCGTCGGTTCCAACCCGCAGGAGGCGGCCGACCTCGCCGCGGTCTCCTACCGCACCTCCGCGCTCTCGCTCATCCCGGTCGCGAATGCGATGGACGGCTGATCGAAGGGGACCTTCGGGCTGGTGGTCTGGCTCATGGCACTCTCCGCTTCATCGCCACCGTGAGCGGGGTCAGGTCCGTGACCTGTCAGAGGACAGCCGAGGAGCCATCCGGAGGCCAGGGTGCGTGGCCTCGCTGTGGACTCCTTCAGTCTCCTCCTGCGGTCTCCGCGGGTTCCACTCAGGACAGTGTGAGACCTGTCTCGGAAGTCAAGCCTTGCCTTCGGAGGCGCCACTGGGCGGGGTGTGTCGAGGCTGGTCGGCTCACCGGTCTCGTGGGCGTGTTCCGTTGGTGGTTAAGAGAATTCAGAGAGTTGCGACCCTGCTCCGGGAAAGGCGGAAGGCTGGCCAGCTGTCAGGCCTGCCAGACGTCCTCGAAGGTCGCGCGGTCGATCTCCCACCTCGACCAGTCCTCGTCCGCCCAGATGGAGCGGCCGACGGCCAGGCCGCCGTACTCGTCGCTCGCGTGGCCGGGGCCGTAGCGCAGCACCGGACCGTTCTCGTAGACCTGGATCTGGCGCTGGACCATGCCGTCCGCGTCGGTCTCGAAGAACCACCAGGAGGCACCCCAGCTCGCCCACTGGTCGGTCCGCGGCAGGTCCCACTTCCGCCGGAAGAATCGTGCAGTCATGGGCACCATGGTGCTTGATCACGCGGGGTGGGTATGCGTTGTGTGGCCGGACGAGATGGGGTGTGTCGCCTCGAGAGGGTGCTCGGCAGCGGTGGCACCATGAGGTTCCTGCAACGGACCGAAGCGTTTTCAGCGAGAGGCCCACCAGCGAGGAGTCACAGCGGCAGGGTCTCGATGTCCTCCTCGACCACGGCGCGGTCCTGGGGATCGTCGATGCCCTCGAGAGCCTCGACCGCCCGGTCACGCCAGTCCAGGGCGATGTCGCTCTGGCCGGATACCGCATACGCTCTCGCCAGCCCCTCGTATGCGCAGGCCAGGACCCACGGCGCGTCCGCCACGGTCTCGGCGAACGCCAGGGCCAGACGGGCGTGATGGACGGCTGGCTCGCCGCGGCCGAGGGTGGAGTAGACGCGCGAGACCTGCCACTCGCTGATGGCGCGGTTCTGCGCGTTGCCGACCTGGGACCAGTGCCAGGCGCTCGCGTGTGCGCAGTGGACGGCGGCCTCGCGGTCGACCTCTGTCGGCTCCTCCTTCCGCAGGAGGGTCCAGGTGTGGTTGAACAGGTCTACGGCCAGCGACCGTTCCTCGGCTGCATCGAGCATGGTCGTCACGCGTCCCTTCTCGAGGCGTCCTTCGACTCCTTGGTTCCGGTCATGTCGCCAGGGACGACCCAGCGGTCGAAGTCCTCGGCGCTGAGGTGCCCGGTCGCGATGGCTGCCTCGCGCAGGGTGGTGCCCTCCGCGTGCGCGCGCTTGGCGATCTCGGCGGCCTTGTCGTAGCCGATGTGCGGGTTGAGCGCAGTGACGAGCATGAGTGACTGCTCGAGCAGCTGGGTGATCCGCTGGTGGTTCGGCTCGATGCCCTGCGCGCAGTTCTCGTCGAAGCTGCGCATCCCGTCGGCGAGGAGCCGGATCGACTGGCAGACGTTGTAGGCGATCATCGGGCGGAACACGTTGAGCTCGAAATTGCCTGATGCGCCACCGATCCCGACCGCGACGTCGTTGCCCATCACCTGGGCGCAGGCCATGGTCAGGGCCTCGCTCTGGGTGGGGTTGACCTTGCCGGGCATGATCGAGGAGCCGGGCTCGTTGGCGGGGATGGTGATCTCACCGAGGCCCGATCGCGGACCGCTCGCGAGCCACCGGACGTCGTTCGCGATCTTCATGAGTGACGCGGCAAGGCCCTTGAGAACCCCGTGCAGCTGCACGAGCGCATCACAGGTGGCCAGCGCCTCGAACTTGTTCGGAGCGGTGACGAACTCCAGCCCGGTGTAGGTGCTGATCTCCGCGGCGACGAGCCGGTCGTAGCCGTGGGGAGCATTCAGCCCGGTGCCGACGGCGGTGCCGCCGAGGGCGAGCTCCCGGACATGAGCGAGCGCGTCGACGAGGTGACGTCGGGAGTGGTCCAGCTGCGCCACATACCCGCTCATCTCCTGGCCCAGCGTGAGGGGAGTGGCGTCCATGAGGTGCGTCCGGCCGATCTTGACGACGTCCTCGAACTCAGTCGCCTTGGCGTGCAACGTGTTCCGCAGCTGGTCGAGAGCGGGGAGGAGGCTGTGCTCCACCCCTTCGACTGCCGCGATGTGCATCGCCGTCGGGTAGACGTCGTTGCTCGACTGACTCTTGTTGACATCGTCGTTGGGGTGGACCCGGCGGTCCGATCCCCTTCTGCCGCCGAGGATCTCGCTGGCACGGTTCGCGAGCACCTCGTTCATGTTCATGTTGCTCTGCGTGCCGGACCCCGTCTGCCAGACGACGAGCGGGAACTCGTCGGGGTGATGCCCTGCGAGCACCTCGTCGGCTGCCTCGACGATGGCGTCGGCGGTGGCCTCTGCGAGGACCCCCAGCCTGGCGTTGACGATGGCGCTGGATCGCTTGACGATCGCCAGCGCCCGGATGATCTCGGCGGGCTGCCGCTCGCCGGAGATATCGAAGTTCTCGAAGGAACGCTCGGTCTGAGCGCCCCACAGCCGGTCGGCCGGGACCTCGATCGGTCCCAACGTGTCGTGCTCCACTCGCGTCGCCACTGACTCGTCCATCGATCCATCGTAGGGTCGGTCCATGCGTGCATGGCAGGTCACAGAACTCGGCGAACCAGCGGACGTCCTCTCCGAGGTCGACATCGAGCTCCCGGAGCTCACCGGCTCCCAGCTCAGGGTCCGCACCCTCGCAGCGGCGGCGAACTTCCCCGATGTCCTCATGTGCCGAGGGCTCTACCAGGTCAAGCCCGACCTGCCCTTCACCCCCGGGGTCGAAGGCTGCTTCGAGGTGGTCGAGGTCGGCCCCACGAACACGCGGTGGTCCGTCGGTGACCGGGTCATCGGCGGCCCGACCCTCCCGCACGGAGCGTTCGCGGAGTATGCGCTGGTCGAGGGCGACGCCGTCCTCCCGGCGCCCGACTCGCTGACGAACGAAGAGGCCTCGGCGCTGTTCATCGGCTACCAGACCGGCTGGTTCGCCCTGCACCGGCGCGCCCACCTGCAGCCGGGAGAGACCCTCCTCATCCACGCGGCGGCAGGAGGCGTGGGGTCGGCTGCGATCCAGCTCGGCAAGGCGGCCGGCGCACGGGTCATCGGAGTCGTCGGTGGGGAGGCCAAGGCCGAGTATGCGCGGGCCCTCGGCGCGGACGTCGTCGTCGACCGCCACACCGAGGACTTCGTCGAGGTCGTCAACGAGGTCACCGGGGGTCGGGGCGCCGACGTCATCTACGATCCGGTCGGCGGCTCGACCTACCAGCGGTCGACGAAGTGCATCGCCTTCGAGGGGCGGATCCTCATCATCGGCTTCGCCGGCGGGGAGATCCAGCAGGCGGCGCTCAACCACGCGCTCATCAAGAACTACTCGATCGTCGGCCTGCACTGGGGTCTGTACGCCAAGTACGACCCTGCTGCCATCCTGGCCTGCCACGAGGAGCTCACCCGCCTCGCCGACGAGGGCGTCGTCAAGCCGCTCATCGGCGAGACCCGTGGGCTCGACGAGGTGCCCGAGGGGCTCCAGGCGCTCGCGGACGGGAAGACCGTGGGGCGCGTCGTGTTCACTCCTGGCGCGAACGCCGAGGTCACGCCGCCGCTCTGACGTGTGACCGCGCGCGGGGGCGCCCGTTGCGTGACCCCACCTCGACTGGGCGCTGCATCGTGCGTTCGAGT
>Ga0209510_1004516_pt1 | contig 12193 bp, 11 predicted proteins | sample BiotimSIPDNA_FD_185749 | JGI IMG/M metagenome (GOLD analysis project Ga0209510, IMG submission 185749) | Anaerobic biogas reactor microbial communites from Washington, USA - Biogas_R1 time_0 SIP DNA (SPAdes) (version 2) | ecosystem: Engineered > Bioreactor > Anaerobic > Unclassified | place... | reverse complement strand
TCTTCATCGAGGGCTTCATTGAGAGCCTGGCGATAGGTGATTTGGCGCATGTGAGTGAAAATTGGAAGTTTCGGTGCGTTTAGGGTTATTCGGGCCGGGTCTCAGACGGTTTCGAAGAAGAGTGAGCCATGAGACTGGCGTTGCTTCGGGTGGTCGCTTTCCCAATAGACGTCGGTCATGAGTTCTTCGGGAGGAGGGAAGGGACTCATGTCTGCAAACTGTGCACTGCGTTCGGCCTCGGCGGTGGCATCCGCATGGATGGATTTGATTGCCTCATCGTCGAGGATTCCCTCTTCGCGCAGCGTAACCTCGAAAAGGGTGATGGGATCCTTGTTTTTCTTGTAGTTTTCGATTTCCTCCTTTGTTCGGTAGGACTTGTCGGGATCCGACATCGAGTGGCCGCGGTAGCGGTAGGTCATGAACTCGACAATCGACGGACGCTGGTTGTCGCGGGCGTCCTTCATGGCCTTGGCGAGTTTGGCCCGTACTTCGTAGATGGAGTTACCGTTTCCGTGGTCCCATCCCATTTCGTAGGCTTCCGCGCGTTGGGCAAGGATTGCCCCGGCAGAGGATCTGGCCTGGCTGGTGCCCATCGAATACCCGTTGTTCTCGATGAGGTAAACCACCGGGATGCGCCAGAGCGAGGCAAGGTTAAGGGATTCGTGGAAGACGCCCTGGTTGACCGCGCCTTCTCCCAGCATGCATACGCAGCAGCCCTTGACTTCCTGGTATTTGAGGGCGAAAGCGAGTCCGAGACCAAGCGGCGTTTGGCCCGCCACGATCCCGTGACCGCCCCAGTAGCGTTTGTCCGGAGCAAAGTAGTGCATGGATCCACCTTTTCCTTTGGAGCATCCGGTGAATTTACCCTGCAGCTCCGCCATGCACTCATTCATGGACATGCCGACCGCCAGTCCGATTCCGTGGTCGCGGTAGGCCGTGATCACATGGTCATTGGCTTCCATGACGGAGGCGCAGGCGACTGCGATTGCTTCCTGTCCGATGTAGAGGTGAAGGAAACCGCCAACTTTTCCTTGCTGATAGACCCGCAGGGTGCGCTCCTCGAAACGGCGGATGCGGATCATCTCGCGGTAGAGGTGGATCTTGTCTTCCTTGGAAAGGGACGCATTCACCGGATCCTTGACATAGGTCTTGTTGTGCTCGAGCACCTCTGTGCGGGCGGCCTTCGAGAACTCGGGGGATCGCTCCGATACCCGCTTGCTTTTTTCCGGTTGCTGGGCTTTGGGGGAAGCGGCCTTTTTCTTGCCTCCGGATGTGGCTGCTTTGGTGGCAGCTGGTTTTTTTTCGGGCGATGGAGTTTTGGAAGCCGAAGCTTTCCCGGTGTTTTTGGATTTGTTGCTGGTCACGGCAGAAAAGGATGAGTGGATGCGATTGAGGGACGGAGTCTTCCCGGTTTCTAAGAGTTGAAAGTGGTTCAACCGGCTTTGGCAGCGGCGGGTTCGGAATTGGAAGCGACGCCGACGATGCCGTAGCGGGCCGATTGCTCATCGGCGTGGTAGGAGGAACGCACCAACGGACCGGATTCCACGACTTCGAATCCGTTTGCGAGTGCCCATTCTTTCCAGTGGGCGAATTCTTCCGGTGTGACCCAACGGTCGATGGGTTCGTGTTTTGGAGTGGGCTGCAGGTACTGTCCGATCGTTAGGATGCGCACGCCAGCCTTCTGCATGTCCAGGAGCACCTCTTCGACCTCTTTTTCCTGTTCTCCGATACCGAGCATAATCCCCGATTTGGTGGCGAACCCAGCGGATGCCGCGTGGTTGAGCACGCTCAGTGACCGGTCGTAGCGGGCGGTCTTGCGGATGGGGCGCTGGAGGCGTTTGACGGTCTCAAGGTTGTGGTTGAAAATATCGGGTTTTGCGTCGAGCACCACGTCCACGAGCTCCATTCTGCCGAGGAAGTCCGGGACGAGCACCTCGATCGCGGTTCCCGGATTCAGGTTTCTCACTGCCCGTATCGTTGCCGCCCAGACGCCAGCTCCACCGTCCTTGAGGTCGTCGCGGGCGACGGACGTGATCACGCAATGGCGCAAGTGCATTTTTCTGACGGCTTGAGCTACCCGTGCGGGCTCTCCGAGGTCAAGCTCGGTCGGTCGGCCGGTCTGGATCGCGCAGAAGGTGCAGGATCGCGTGCAGATGTTGCCCAGAATCATCACGGTGGCGGTTCCCCGTGACCAGCATTCGCCCAGATTCGGGCAATGCGCACTCTGGCATACCGTGTGCAGGTGATTGTGCTCCACTGTGGAGCGGGTTTCCTTATAGATTGCTCCGGTGGGCAACTTGGCTCTCAGCCAACTCGGTTTGTTGGTCAACATGGACGCCATACATAGCGAAAATCCGCTGGAATTCAACCGCCAAAGTATACTTGACCTCATCCATAAGGGGAGCTTTCCCAAGTTCCTCCCGCATGGAGGTGACGGTACCATCGGTGATGCCGCATGGCACAATTCCCCCGAAGTGGGCGAGATCCGGGTCAACGTTGAGGGCGAAGCCGTGGTAGGTGATCCACTGTTTGACGGCAATCCCGATGGCGGCGATCTTGCGTTTGCCGATCCATATTCCGGTGAGGCCCTGGCGTCGTTCGGCCATTATTCCGAAGGGACGGAGGGTGCGTATCACGCCTTCTTCGACATCGCGCAGGTAGCGATGCAGGTCTTTGGTGGCGTTGAGGTCGATGACCGGGTAACCCACGATTTGGCCGGGTCCGTGATAAGTTATGTCGCCTCCCCGGTTGGTGAGTTCCACTTCCACTCCGTTGTGCGCAAGCAACTCGCGGGTCCACTTGAGGTGCTGTTCCGCGTTTTTGTGGCGTCCGATGGTGAAGACCGGCTCGTGCTCGGTGAAGATCAGTGTATCGCCGATGCTTCCATCCACCCGCATCGAAACCCGTTCCAGCTGCCGTGCGAATGCCTCGGCATAGCGGGTGCGTCCCCAATCTTCCGTATTGAGGGTGTAGGGTTGGTCTGCGGATGGCAAAGGGTTACTGGACATGACGGGTGGATTCAGAAGCATAGGGGATGCGGTTAACGGAACGAGTCAAGGTGAAAGCCAGCTAAAAATCGGGTTGCGCTTATTGGAATCCGTTTGCAATCTCGCGGACATGCCATCTAACGAAGAGAAAAAAATCGCGTTCCGCGAGGAACGTATTGCCCATTGGGATCGCGTTGCCAAAGGACCGCGCCGTGAAATGGGTCGCGGTTATCACAAGCGGTTGGCCCATATGTACCGGATGGTGATTCCGGAAGGATTGCGGGTGTTGGAAATCGGTTGTGGACAAGGTGATCTTTTGGATGCACTCAAGCCTTCGGATGGGGTGGGGGTTGATTTCTCTCCTGAAATGATCCGGCAGGCTGAAAAACGGTTTTCCCATCTCAAATTTGTCTGTGCGGATGCGCATGATTTCCGTCTGGATGGAGTTTTTGACGCGGTGGTGTTGAGCGACATCCTGAATGACTTATGGGATGTGCAGCAGCTGCTGCGCAACCTCAAGCACTGCATCGGTGACCACACCCGTATCGTGATCAATAACTACAGCCGGCTTTGGCAGCCTGCTCTATCACTTGTTGCCCGTTGGGGATGGATCACCCCAACACTTGAGCAAAATTGGTTTACCCGTGAGGATATTCAGAATTTGTTGCATTTGGAGGGCTACGAGGTGGTGAAGCAGTCCTCCGAAGTATTGTTTCCTTTTGAGGTTCCCTTGCTTTCGGCATTGGCCAACCGCTTCCTTGCAAAGCTGCCCGGCTTCCGCCTGTTTGACCTGACGAATATGATTGTCGCACGGCGCTTACCTCCGGCTCCGCGGGTGGGTGATTCGATGCCGAAGGTTACGGTGGTGGTGGCGGCGCGGAACGAGGAGGGTAATATCCCGGATCTGTTCCGCAGGATTCCTGAAATGGGAAGTGGAACGGAAATCATCTTCGTGGAAGGTGGATCGAAGGACGGCACCTATGGGGCGATCGAACGGGCCATTCCAGCGCATCCCGGGCGCAATGTTAAGCTCATGCGCCAGCCAGGAAAAGGAAAGGGCGATGCGGTTAGAACCGGCTTTGCTGCCGCGACCGGGGACATTTTGATGATTCTGGATGCCGACATGACGGTGTCTCCCGAGGATCTTCCCCGTTTTTATGAGGCGATTGTCGAAGGTCGGGGTGAGTTCATCAACGGCGTCCGTTTGGTGTATCCGATGGAGAAACAGGCGATGCGTTTTTTCAACCTCATTGGTAATAAGTTCTTCAGTTTGGCGTTTTCCTGGATGCTCAGCCAGACAGTCAAGGATACGCTTTGCGGCACAAAGGTCATGACCAAAAAGAACTACGACCGCATCGCAGCGAACCGTTCCTATTTTGGGGATTTCGATCCCTTTGGTGACTTTGACCTTTTGTTTGGAGCGGCCAAGCAGAGCCTGCGGATCGTGGATATGCCCGTGCGCTATGGCGAGCGGACCTACGGTGATACCAATATCGAGCGCTGGAAACACGGGGTGCTCCTGTTGCGAATGGTCGCGTTTGCGGCTAAACGTATCAAGTTCATCTGAAGGGGTTGCCGGCTAGGGAGTTCATGGTGCGTTTTTGGACTGGCTCGGAGCGGGCCATTCTGGATGCATCCCTCCAATTAATCGGACCCCGGGGTGAAGCTTTGGATTGCACTGATTGCCGGATTCCTCTAATGAGTTGTTTTTCATCATCGTATTGGATTCATGTCGTCCCCCGATAAAACAGAGCCTTTTCAATGTGTTGGAAGCGAGGGAGATGATGATGCGGGTCGTCTGATCACCGTAGAAGTCATCCATGATTTCAAAAACATTCTGGCCGGTATTCTGGGAAACCTCGCGTTGGCCAAAGACTGGTCCGATCCGAAGGACAAGGCGTATCCATTCATCGAAGCGGCAGAGCGGGTGACCCGGCACGCCAATCAACTCACCTTACAGTTGCTGGCGCATGCACGGGGAAGTGAATGGGAGAAATCCCCGGTTTGTCTTTCTCGCTTGCTGCGGGAGTGTGTGGATCTCATGGTAGGCGGCAGTCCGTGCCAGGTAAGGTGGGAGATGGATCCGGCTCTGAGGATCGTGGATGCGGATGAGGCGAGGATGACTCAGGTGTTCAATAACCTGCTGATCAATGCCCGCCAGGCCATGGAAAAAGGCGGAGCGATCGATGTCAGTTTGTGCAATGTGGACATCGGGGAGTCTTCGGGTCATCGTCTGGATCCGGGGTTGTACGTGCGGGTGAGCATCCGGGACGAAGGCTGCGGGATTCGCAAGGAGCACATGGATCATATCTTCAAACCGAATTTCACAACCAAGAAGGACGGAAACGGTATCGGTCTCGCGTCATGCTACTACATTGTGAAAAACCATGGAGGGGTGATTGAAGTCGACTCCGAGGAGGGGCGTGGTTCCCGTTTCTCGGTGTACTTGCCCGCAGGTGAATCCGTGGATCCCCATGCAGCACCAAGGGAGGCGGCTCCGGTGCGCGGTTACGGATCTATTTTGGTGATGGATGACGATGCCATGATCCAGCAGACGATCGGGGATATGCTCGATTACCTGGGTTTTCAGGCGCATTTCGCGGATGATGGTCACGAGGCGTTGCGGGTTTACCGAAAGGCGAAAGAGAGCGGGAACCCGTTCCGTATGGTGATGATGGATCTTACGGTGCCGGGTGGAATGGGCGGACTTGAGGCGATCCGGAAGCTTAAGGAATACGACAAGGATGTGGTTGCGGTGGTTTCGAGCGGGCATCCGAATGATCCGGTGATGCTGCAGTATGAACGGTTCGGGTTCAAGGGAGCGATCCGAAAGCCTTACACGTTGCGTGACCTGGAGGAAGTGGTCCGTCAAACCCTTGATTGATAGGGACACGCGAGATGACTTTGTGCCCGATTGAATCCGAAGAATCCACTTGCGCATCCAATAACGATTGGAAAGGGGCCCACCGGGACGCGAACATTGCTGGCAATCTTTTCCGCATGGAAGGGGCGATCCTTGGACAGGATGCGGTGATCCGGCCGCTATGGACGGAAGAGGGTGAGTTTATCGGTGAGGAGAGATGGAGCTATGGCGAACTGCAGGCCCTTGCACGCAAATGCTGCGCCTGGCTGCATGTCCGTGGGGTGCGCCCGGGGCAGAAGGTGTTGCTGTTGGTCCGGCCTGGAATGGATCTGATCCTGTTGGTTTTTTCGCTGATGCGGCTTGGTGCGGTTCCCATCGTGATTGATCCTGGAATGGGGCTCGGGAAATTCCGGAGGGCGGTGGCACATGCGCGGCCGGATGTGATGATCGGGATTGGCGTGGCGCATTGGATCGGCGCTATCTTCCGTTCGTCGTTTCGAAGTGTGGTTTTGCGGCTGCGTGTCGGGCAGCGGTTTTTCCGGGAGGTTGAATCATCGGATCCGGTGGCTGCATGGAATCATTCCGGCATGCGATATCCGGTGGTGGGTGAAGATGATCTTGCGGCGATCCTGTTCACCTCCGGTTCAACCGGTGCGCCGAAGGGAGTTTGCTATCAGCACGGGATGTTTCTGGGGCAGGTTCGCATGTTGCAGGCGCGTTTTGGGATTGAGGCTGGTGAGGTGGATATCCCTTTTCTGCCGGTGTTTTCGCTTTTTAATCCGACCATGGGCTTGACTACCGTATTGCCGGACATCAATCCGAGTCGACCGGCCACGCTGAATCCTGCCAAAGCGGTGGCGGCGATCCGTCGATATGGTGTGACCAATGCCTTCGGCTCGCCGGTCATCTGGCGGATCATCGGCCGGTATTGCCGGGAGAAGGGAATCATACTGGAGTCCATCCGCCGGATTCTGGTTGCCGGAGCGGCCGCACCGGTTCCGCTTTACCGGGAATACCGTGCCTTGATCCCGGGCGGGGTGATGGCCTCGCCCTATGGGGCGACCGAGTGCCTCCCGGTAAGCGCGGTGAGTGACCGGGATGTGCTGGGTGGAACAGAGCATTCGAGTGCGTCCGGAAACGGGATTTGCGTGGGGTTGCCATTTGATGAAGTGGAGGTCCGGATCATTGAACCCCGTTTGAATGAAGTCCTGGTCCCCGGGCAGAACCTCAGGTTCTTGCCTCAGGGTTCGATTGGCGAGATTCTGGTGAGTGGTCCCACCATGACGCGGGCCTACTACCGTTCGCCGGAGGCAAGCGCGCTTTCCAAGGTGGAACATGATGGCCGCTTGTGGCACCGGATGGGCGATCTCGGGTATTTGGATGCGCGTGGCTGGTTGTGGTTTTGTGGACGGATGGTAGAAGCGGTTCGCGCGGATGCCGGTTTACTCTACACGGAATGCGTTGAAGCTCTTTTTCAGGATGTGCCGGGGTTGAAGCGTTGCGCGTTGATAGCTTGGAACGCATTGCCAGCCTTGGTGCTTGAACCCGAGCCGGAGTTGAGCCTGTCCCGCAGGGACTTCGCGGATTTTGTGAACCGTGTCGCGGTTTGTGTCCGCGAGCGGCACGGAAACCCTCTTCCGGTTGAACACTTTTTCGTGTGCCGCAGTCTACCTGTGGATGTGCGACACAATGCGAAGATTCATCGGTTGACCCTTGCAGAGCGGTATGCGAAGCATAAGCCCTATGGGGTAAGTCCTGTGCCCGGTTGAAATGAACCGAATAATGAACGCGCTGGTAACAGGAGGAAATGGTTTTCTTGGCAGTGAGATCTGCCGGATGCTGGTGGCGCGTGGAGTTGGGGTTACCTCCATTCAGCGTTCGGATGTTCCGGACACTGCCCGTGTTGCTGGTGTCAGATACGTGAGTGGTGATGTCGCCGAATGGCCGTCGATCGATGCGGTTTTGGAAGGGGTTGACACCGTGTTTCATGTGGCGGCCAAAGCAGGCATGTGGGGGAGAGCCGCCGACTACGAACGGATTAATGTGGAAGGCACGCGGAATGTGCTGCAGGCGTGTCTGAAGCATGGAGTGAAGCGTCTGGTTTACACCAGCACACCGAGTGTGGTGTTCAATGGGGAACCCATCCAAGGTTGGGACGAAAGTGCCCCTTACGGAAGCAATTGGTTGTGTGACTACGCCCGGACAAAGTGCGAAGCGGAGCAGATTGCGCTCGATCCGACGCATCGGAATCAGCTCGCTGTTGTGGCCTTGCGTCCCCATTTGATCTGGGGTGTGGGTGACCCGAACCTGATTCCGCGACTGGTGGCTCGTGCGAAGGCCGGCAGAATGCTCCGGGTCGGAAATGGCACCAATCGCGTGGACATTACCCATGTCGGTAACGCCGCGCATGCCCACCTTTGCGCGTATGATATTCTGATGCGCGATCCCGCGAAGGTGTCCGGAAAGGCGTATTTTGTTTCGGACGGCCATCCGGTGGTCCTTTGGGATTGGATTCAGGATTTGTTTGTCCGTCTTGGGCTGGTGGGGGTCAAACGCTCCCTCCCATTGGGGCTGGTCTACCATATGGCTGGAGCTGCGGAGTGGGTATACCGGACCTTGAATTTGTCCTTCGAGCCTCCCATGACCCGTTGGGTCGCGGTGGAGCTTGCGAAGGATCACTATTTCAATATTTCAGCCGCTCGCAGTGAGCTTGGCTATGAACCAGTGGTTGGCATGGAAGAAGGGTTGAGAACCCTGGTCGCTTCCATGCAACCGAATGCGAACACGACCAACGGAGGGTAGCAGATGCCATGAATCGGGAGATTGTAATTGAAACCTTGCTCGGATCGCTCAGAGCCCGATTGTCACTGGCTGAAAATGCTTCCAGAGACGCTGCCGATTATGCAACCAATGCGGAATCGCGTGCGGAAAGCGAGTGGGATACGCAGGGCATTGAGGCTTCTTACCTCGCGGCCGGACAAGCTGCCCATGCCCGTGAGCTTATGGACTCGATCCAGATGATCCAGGGTATGCTTGCGTCTCCTCCGCTTTCGACCGAACGGGTGGTTTCCGGATCGCTTGTGCAATGCCGTTTTGATCAGGACAAGGAGTGGCTCTATTTTGCCCCGACTGCGGGTGGTGAAGTTTTCAAGGTTGATGGGATGGAAATCACGGTTGTAACCCCTCAATCTCCTCTGGGGCATCGATTGTCCGGATTGACCGTTGGTGCATCCTTTGATTTGCCATCCGGTGCGACGGGTAGCGTCCTTCGGATTTTGTGATTTTGGGATGGGGGCACTGGATGGTTTGTCTTATCCATTCTGAGGAGAACTGAGTCATGCGTGGCCGTGGAGGGGCGGCATCAGTCTGGGCGTTAGGGTGAGGCCTCCGGAGGTTACACCTTTGCAGGCTAGGAGTTTATCGCGGATTTGCCTTAGCTTCCAGACCGGACCTTGGACGAGCGTGATGTCCATGATGTAGTTGCCTTCAAGGTAGATGTGTTGGCTGCTGATCACCTCCATGACGTGAACGTGCTGGATCATGGAGAGTTTCTGAAAGAGCTCCCATCGCGATGAGTCGAAGATGAGCGTGATCGTGCCCGCCATGATTTTTTCGTCATCCTCCTGATAATGATCGACCAGACGATGCTCGATCATTTCGGCGATCGCTTGGGAGCGGTTCCGGAGGTGGCGCGTTTCGATCATCTGATCCAGCGCTGTCGCGAGCCGGTTCGGAAGGGAAATGCTGATGCGGGTGACATGGTTTTGGGCGGCTTTCCGGTTCGTGTTCATACAAGTCCCATAAGAATTGCATGTAGTATTACGAATGGCAAATAAAGTATTACCAAATTTTGCGCTTCTCCGGGTCTTGGCACATTTCGTGCAAAAACCCATATCGTCGGGTGATCACGCCCGGTTGAACCAAAACGCAACAAACAAACGGAACACGATCATGAGAATGCGCATCAGGGAACGATTTGCGGCTGCAACTATTGCAGCCATCGGAATACTCACTACCGGGAGCCTTCAGGCTGAACCCTTGCGGGTCGGCTACAGCGACTGGCCGGGTTGGGTGGCGTGGGAAATCGCGCTTGAGAAGGGATGGTTTGAGGAAGCCGGAGTGGATATCCAGTTTTTCTGGATGGACTATGTCGCATCGATGGACTCCTATGTTGCGGGCAATCTCGACGGGGTGTGCATGACCAATGGCGATGCATTGGTGACCGGTGCGACTGGAAAGCCGTCGGTGGCGATCATCATCAATGACTATTCGAATGGAAACGACATGCTGATTGCCCGTCCTGGGATTGCCTCTGTCAAGGATCTGAAAGGTAAAAAGATCGGGCTTGAGGAGGGGTTCGTGAGCCACCTGTTTGCGATCAAGGCATTGGAGATGAACGGGCTGAGTGCGGATGATGTGGAAATCGTCAACACTCCGACCAATGAAACCCCGCAGGTTCTGGCATCGGGAGCGGTGGATGCGATCAGTGCGTGGCAACCGAGTTCGGGTCAGGCCTTGAAGACGGTTTCCGGAGCGACCGCGCTTTTCACATCGAAGGACGTGCCGGGGATCATATACGATCTGTTGTATGTGTCGGCGGAGAGTCTCGAAGAGAACCGGGATGAGTGGGCGAAGGTGGTTGGAGTATGGTATCGGGTGGTGGAGTTCATTAACGATGAAGCGCACTTTGACGAGGCGCTCCAAATCCTGGCGAAGCGGGTATCGTTGAAGCCGGAGGAGTATGAGCCGTTTTTCGAGGGCACGTACATCCTCTCTCTCCAGGAGTCCATCGAGAGTTGGAAAAAGACCGATGAGCTGAGCTCGATATTCGGTTCGAGCGAATTGGTGAATACTTTCAATGTGGAATATGGGGTGTATGACGAAAGGGTCGATGTCGCGAAGTATCTGGATCCTAGTCTGACGCTAGAATACGCGGAATCCCTCAATCCTTAGATCCGGGTCAGCCTTCAACGGTGCCAGCCTTTGAGCGGTGCTGGTGCCAATTCCCAAATCATTGAAAACCCATAAAACTATGGCAGAGAAAACTCATGTACCCACTGCATCCGCATCCTCTGTGGAGACGCGGATGAAACGAAAGGTCATCCGGGAAGCTATCATCCCCGCCGGTGAGCCGTGGAGCGCAGAATTGAACCGGGGGCAGGTGCTTCGGATTATCGACCTTGAAGGGCAACAGGGATTGGATTTCCTGTGCTACAACAAGAGCAATCCGGAGGAGCGTTACAGTGCACCCCATTCGATCAAAAAAGCGGCAACGCTGAACCTGACAAGGGGGAACGTTCTCTATTCAGACGCCGCTAGGGCGATGGTCACGATCATTGAGGATACCTGTGGCCATAACGATACGATTGCCGGTTGCTGCAGTGAGCAAACCAATTGGCTTTTCTACGGAAAGAACGAATCCCATGGAAGCTGCCGGAGCAATTTCCTCAAGGCGATGAAACCATACGGTCTCGGTTGGCGGGATTTGGTGCCCAACGTGAACTTTTTCTGTATCGTGCCGGTGTCGCCGGATGGCAGCATTCCTGCATCCACCTTCGCCGCACCGCCGTCGAAGCCCGGGGACTTCGTGGATTTGAGGGCCGAAATGGATCTGATCGTGTTCATTTCGAACTGCCCGCAGATGAACAACCCGTGTTCGGGTCTCGCCCCTTCGCCGATCAAAACGGTGATCTGGGAAGAAGTTGAAGGCTGATTAACCCATACAACACCGTGTTCAAAAGAGTCCTGATTGCTAACCGTGGTGAGATTGCTTGCCGTATCATTCGCAGCTTACGTGCGCTGGGATGTGAGGCGGTGGCGGTTTATTCCGACGAGGATGCCCATGCCATGCATGTGCAATTGGCCGATCATGCGGTCCGGATCGGCGCAGCGGCTCCCCGGGAGAGCTACCTGAACATCGAAAAGGTTCTGGCGGCGGCTTTGGAAAGTGGCGCGGAGGCGATCCATCCCGGGTATGGATTCCTCAGCGAGAATGCGGCGTTTGCCGAGGCTTGTGAGGCGGCTGGCATTCGATTTATCGGGCCGACTCCTGACAACATCCGGATCTTCGGTTTGAAGCACACAGCGCGGTCGATAGCGGAGCGGGAAGGGGTGCCGCTCCTTCCGGGGACCGGTATCCTGTCAGGGTCCGCTGAGGCACTGTCCGAGGCCAGTCGCCTGGGTTACCCGGTCATGCTCAAGAGTGTGGCGGGCGGCGGCGGGATTGGGCTGCAACGTTGTGACTCACCGGAAGAACTGGAGGAGCGTCTCGAAGCCGTGCAACGGCTGAGTGAGGCAAACTTCGGACAGTCCGGTGTTTTTCTCGAAAAGTACATTGTCCACG
>Ga0209510_1004513_pt1 | contig 12199 bp, 14 predicted proteins | sample BiotimSIPDNA_FD_185749 | JGI IMG/M metagenome (GOLD analysis project Ga0209510, IMG submission 185749) | Anaerobic biogas reactor microbial communites from Washington, USA - Biogas_R1 time_0 SIP DNA (SPAdes) (version 2) | ecosystem: Engineered > Bioreactor > Anaerobic > Unclassified | place... | reverse complement strand
ACATGTTTATATTGCTGTTACGATTCATACTGCAAAGGTACTAACTTTTTTTCAATCGTGTATCGTTTAGCGACAGTTTTTGGGTTAGCATCCGTACATTCTCCCCACAGGGTTTGTCGGGTGCGCCGATATTTCCTCTTTGGACAGTTGGGTTATCTCGACTTCTTCAACAATCATTCCTGCTTCTTCTAAAGCCTTTTTCCCCTTTTTTACATAGAATCGTATTGGTTCTGTAAGGCTTGCAGTTGGTATAAAAGCTATAATTTTCCCTTGCAAATCTTCTTTGGCACAATCGACAAATAGATTAGCAACATCAGCAAATGATGAGCATAAAAATAATCTTTTCATATTTTATAATATTAAGTTGAATACTTTTTGATACAAAGATAGCGTCTTCTATGACAGCTCTATGTCAGTAAGTCTAAATATTGAAGAGTTTTTTCTTCGAAAGTACTTATTTTTTATAAGTAATTGAGAATGAGATAAGTTTTTATCTCATAAAAAGAAGAGGTTACGAATTAGAAATATACAGAATGTAGCATCCTGCTGTGATTTGCATAACCATTCAAAGAACTCTTTTGGTTACAAAGATACGATATTTAATCGGGGATAAAGAATGTTTTAAGATTTTTTTAAGTATTTGCGTCTTTTCGATGAGCCAAGGACAGCTCATGTTTCTTTCGATGGCAACGACAATGCATCTTATAACTGCAACATCATAAGCCATAATGCCAAACTCATACATAGGGAAGATGGCAACTATTTTATGGCTACAGCCACTGTGAGCACACAGGGACAAAATACCCCAATATTGCAACAGTACATGAAAGCCGATGTCAGAATCATCGTCAGCAATAAAACGTTATGGCAACAGGTATTCGGATAAACTATATCCGAATACCTGCTGTTTGTTTTTGGATGCATATTGTGTTGGTAAGCATCAGATTTTATGCAAAAGTTCTAAATTCCTTAATTTCTCCTAGCGAGTTATGGGATATTTAGAAAAATATCGTATCTTTGTCCCCGAATTAAGGCGTTCTTTGTATATTGCAAAATACAGAAACGAGCAGAAGTCCGCTCGTTTCCATATTGTTACCTGTATAATATAGGCAAACGCCCAACTTCTTGATTTTCAATCAAAGTCCAATTTAGAGCGAGTTAGGCTATAAAACAATCTTTTTTCTCGTAAGGATTATCTATAAAGACAAGCGGATGTGTCAATATCGATTTTGACACATCCGCAATAATAACAGCCCCCTTGTACAATCATTCCGTCATGATTTCACAGAGAAGATTTTTTCATTGTCTTAATATGGCATTGCACATGGGTAATGTCCTGTTTTTATTCTTTCGACAATCCATTCGTAATTATACACTCCTCCATAATCATTCATATTAGCATATTCTTCTGTTAGTTCGCCAATATGAGTTGATTCTTCTTGTCCCAATTTCCAAACATACCAATGATAAGATTTTAGGCAAGGAGGGGAGTAGTCGGTGGCCGAACGGAACATGATAGAATCAAAACTTCCGATATTCATGCTTTTACCAACTTTTATCCATGCATTTTCTTGAATACCAAACTTCAGAATGGTATGTGAATAAAAATCGACGCCATCTGTAACTATCTCATCCAGGCTTGGCTCCACATCTAGTGGATATTCAGCCTTAAAGACTCTGATAGTAGAACTGTTGAGCTGGTGGAGATCGTTAGCAATATACTGAAAGTATCGTTTACGATTACCGTCAATATTCACGCAGAAAATGTCTCCAATTTTAGTGACTATTCTTTTCATAATGACCGCAAAGATAATACTTTATCTATTTAATTCCGTATTTTTCCCAATATTTTGGACTAATGGAATTAATTTTGTTGAATAATTGTCCTCCATTCTTCTGCATTTTATATGTGTTGAGATTAGTTTGTTCCATTATACGGGCATTACGTAAAGTAAATTTACCAGTTCCTTCGATTACCTCATAATGTAAACCAGACCTTTCCGTTCCAGAAGATAAATGTTCCTTGAAACGTAAATCGGGATCTCTTTTAGTAATACCAACATATCTTATGATATTGTCATTGTCTCTACCCAAATAAACACTATATAGGCCTTCTTGCAGCTCTGGTTGAGAAACATTTGGTTTAGCTTGTTGTATCTTGGCAATTTTTTTCTGTATTGCATTTTGATGAATGCCAGTACCAACACCACTAATAGCTCCAATCGCAAGTCCTTGAGTTCCACTTTTAATTCCAGCATTCATCACAGATTCAAAATCTTCATCGTTTCCATTAGCAGCTTCAAAAGCAGCACCTAATGTGAATCCTGACGCGCCATTGCTCAGCGCCTCCTTGATTGCATTACGTAGAATATCATTTGTAATACCTTTAGTCAACTGAGTTAGTGGTTTTGAAAGAACTTTGCCAAAACAGCCACCCAAATAGGATGTAAGCATGGACATTGTAAAGTCGGAACAAACCTGACTGGCTTCAATATTATTCCAGCCATTGGTGAAACCTTGGTTGACGACGCTATTCCCTATACCAATAACAGCAGCACCAGCAAAAGGACCGCCATATAACGTGGCTTCTCCCGCCGCTGAACCAACAGCAAATAAAGACAGTCCATGCCAGAAATCTGTTACTTCGCCAGCCAGCAAATTAGCACATACATTAATGGTGCCTCCCGCTAAAACTGCAACAAGGTCATCAATGCCAGCCCAATTTCCATCAGGATCTACATACTTCAGCGGATTGTTCAGGCAATTATGTTTAGTGGACTGTGTTTCACACTTTTCTTATAGATGAAAACAGTAACGTGGTACTCATTGGAGATCCTGTGGAAAATAAAAAAGTAGAAGAATTATTCTATAAACAAATACATTGCCGTCCCGTTAGAGTGGACTAATCATTCCTTTAAATAAAGGAAATGATGTCTTTTACAATAGATTTCTTCAGGTGCAATGATTTGATTTTGTATTTTTGTAGCTAGGCAGATTGACTGCAAGATACCTTTTACATCAATTACAATTATCACAGCAAATATATGCACATACGTATTTACAAGCCACAAAACGATTTTTGCAGATTACCAAATTTTAAGGCAAATATGATTCGTCAAACTCACGTTAATTATCCAAGACTCCTATCGAAGCCTTCTCGAAGGCATATCGAAGGCTCGCAGAAGTATGGGGAGAGTGTATTGACAGCATCATGTTATCTCAATTGTCTCAATCACAATCCCCCAGATATACCTCTTCGGCACAAGAGGCGGAAAAGTCAAAATCCGAATTGGATGTTTTAGGAACATGCATATAAGAAGGGGCGAGATTGAGACAATTGAGACAGTTGTCCTGGCAGAAAAGGTGAGCGACAAGTTATATCTTTTGATGATGATAACAGAAATACTCCTTGCCTTTGCCATGTCAATGGGAAAGAGACTTCATTGATGGTCAGAAAGAAGCCACTCCTATAGACACTAATCGAAATAATATCTGTGGAGAGAGTAACAACTCTTTTACTTGACAGGAATCTCGTCTTGCCACTTGATCACTGGAATGCCTTGGGCATCAAACTGGATGGGCAACCAGAGGTGCATGCTCTTGGAGAGATGCTGAGGATTCCAAATGTCGAGCATCATGACAGGAGTGCTATTCATGTGATATATGTAAGTGCCCTGAGCACCAAAGGTCTTGTTGGCAGGCTGGTTGTTTGAGGCATTGCCTACAAAGGGTGATGGATGCTGGGTCCAAGGTCCCCAAATGCTCTTTGCACTGAACATGCGAGCTTCGTTAGGTGCCCAACCTGTGCAACCCGAACAGATGAGCCAATAGGTGTCTCCATTCTTGAAGATGCAAGGGGCTTCGTTCTGTCCTCCAGGCAATGCTGTCGTGTATTTGCCCGTATAGTCAAGATAGTCGTCTGTAAGTTCACTGATGAGCAAGGTGAGATTTTCCTGTGAAGAGGTGATATGGTATGCCTTACCGTCAGAATCTATATATACAGTCATGTCGCGACTCATCTGACCACCTTCCATATCTCGCCAGAGATACATGCCTTTCTCCACTTCCTTGCGCCATTCAGGAGTCCACCAGTCTTTCCACAGGCTGGCATCTGTCTCTTGAGCTGCTTCTATCTCCTTCTTTTTCATGTTGAAAGGCCACTTTCCAGCATGAATGCGGAGGCTGCGGATGAAACGGAAAGGACCTTTTGGTGTGTCGCTCTCAGCAAATGCCACACGGGCTGCCTCATAGCCCCGACCTTTCAGTTCAAGATGGAAGAGCATGACAAACTTCTTGGTCTTCTCGTTATAGACCACCTTTGGGCGTTCCATGATGCAACCTTTCTCTATATCATGACCTTCCTCCATACTTGTGGCTAAGGCTATGCCGTGGTTTGACCAGTTTTTCAAATCTGGTGAAGAATAGACAGCAATGCCTGTCTCGGTGCTTCCTCCACGGTTTGGACGGTTTTCGCCATACCAGTAATAGAGGTTCTGATACTGGATGATGTTGCCTCCGTGGGCATTGATGTGGTTGCCGTCAGTATCTGGCCACAACTGACCATTCACATGATTCTGGGCCAACAGGGTATGGCAGGAGAATGAAAGCAGGCAGGAAAGAATGAGGGATTGAAAGATTGTTTTTTTCTTCATTGTGTCTTTAATAATATAAGATGAGATTATAATTCAAAGTCGAGACATGTGCGCTGTACCGTGAATGGTCTAATCTTTGTGTCTGCCACTTCTACATGGGCAGGATGCACGGCATAGCTCTTGAGTGCTTCTGGAGTTGCAAGTGTGCTGTCAAGCATCACATCAGCATTGGATGATGACAATCGACCATCAATATTCACTTTGCATTCCACAAGTCCTGGCACTTGACCTACCAGCCCTTCAAGACTTTGTTTGATGTCATGTTTCACTTGAGTTTTTTCTGATTCTGAGAGTTCTGGATTGAGTGTCCAGAGAATAATGTGTTTAACCATTTACTTATTGCTGAATAATATGATATGCGACCACAAAGGTACGAAAAGTTTGCTTCTTTCCATAACACTTTGTTGGCTATCCATAAAAGGAATAGAAGTATTAACACATATTAACTTTCTATCTTTTGCTTGATAACAACTTTTTTCTATCTTTGCTAAATAATAAATTGTTTCCCCCTAAAAGAGGAATGAAGTATTCATCTTAAACACAACAAGAATATGAAAAACAAGAATTTTGTTGTAACCATCAACCGTGTATTCGGTTCAGGTGGTGGAGAGATTGCACGTAAGTTGGGTAAGAAACTTGGCGTGAATGTGTATGGCAAAGAAGTGCTGAAGCAACTCGTGGAAAAATTCAACCTCACTGAGACTGAACTGGAAAAGATCAAGGCTCAGAAGACCAGTTGGTGGAGCGATATTGTACTTTTCTATAATCAGTTTGACAGTTTAGGCAATCCATATACAGATTTTAATGCTGAAGTGACTTCCTTGCAGTTGTATAATGCCGAAGCACAGTTGCTGAAAGAAATATCTGACAGAGAATCATGTGTTATCATTGGTCGTTCAGGATTCCATATCTTCCGCAATGACGACAATGCTGTCAAAATACTGATTTTGGCTGATAGAGAGGAATGCATCAAACGTGTGATGAAGAAGACTGACATGGATGAAAAATCTGTGGAGAAATTGATGGATAGAATTGACATCTCTCGCGAAAACTACACCAAGTCTTTTGCTGAATGCTCACGTTATGAGGCACGTAACTATGACCTTGTGATAAACGTGTCTGGCATGAAGGTGGATGAGGCTGTAGATTTCATATACAACTATGTGAAGGTCAAGCAAGGTCTTTGAGGATTGTGACTTTCTTGAACGTATATTAAACAAAGCAGTATATACATAGGATGGTATAGGTGTTACAAATGTGCATGCTGTGACACTAAGTGGAGGTATGCAGACCACAGAAACATCCTATATTAGAGAAACCTACGACAATTATTAACAATGTTATCAACACTTATATTTGACCTGGATGGCACGTTGCTCAACACACTGGATGACCTACACAAGAGTGTGTGTCATGCACTGAAAGAAGCAGGGTTGCATACAACAGATAAAAAAGATACCAGACGATACCTTGGAAATGGCATCAAGAACCTGATTTTCAAAAGTGTGGAACAGGTGAAGCCTGATGCTGATGAAACTGTCAAGACACAAGTTCTGAATCTTTTCAGGACGTATTACGTGGCTCATTCCCTGGATGAGACAGCACCTTATGAGGGTATTCATGACTTGCTTGTGCAATGCCAGAAGAAAGGGTTCTACACGGCTATTGTCAGCAACAAACTGGACAAGGCTGTGAAAGATCTCTACAAGGCTTTCTTTATAAATTATATTGATTTTGCTCTGGGCGAAACTACCCACGTGAAGAGAAAGCCTGCACCTGACATGGTGGATGAAGCCATCCGCCAATTATCTCTCATTCATAAGACTAACATCAAGAAAGAGGAATGTCTATACATTGGTGATAGTGAAGTGGATTTGAAGACTGCAGAGAATGCAGGGTTGAGATGCTTGGCTGTGAGTTGGGGTTTTAGAGATAAAGATTGGTTGGAGGAATGTGGTGCTAAATATATAGCGAACCAGCCAGAGGAAGTATTGGCATGGATAATGAAAATATCTGATGATTCTGTGATGATTCAATAGATATGATAGAATAACTCAAGAGCAGGATGGAAGGAAAAGAACAGAAATACACAGTAGAAGTGGCTTATGACAAGCTTTCAGCCTTATGTGCTGTGAGAGAATACTGTTGTGATGACATGATGAGGAAGATGAGCAAATGGAATATTCCTCCAGAGGAAGCAGAAAAAGTGATAGCCAAACTGGTGAAAAATCAATTTATTGATGAAGAACGTTATGCAAGAGCCTTTGCGAGAGACAAGTTTCGATATAACCATTGGGGTAGCGTGCGCATTCAGATGGAACTAAAAAGACGTCATATAGCCTCTCGTCACATAGAGGAAGGATTGACAGAACTGGATGATGAAGATAGTATAGAAGCACTCAGAAATATACTCAAGAAGAAGCGTCCATCTGTGAAAGGAAAGAACGAATATGAGATAAGAGGAAAACTGATTAGATTTGCTCTGGGAAGGGGTTTTTCTATGGATGACGTTATCAAAGTAGTGGGAAGTTTGGATGAGTGTATTGACTGATATAGGCAATCTATTGATGCCCCGATATTGCCTGATGTGTCATCATCGTTTAGCACATCAGGAAAAATACATCTGCACTGTCTGTTTGATGCATTTACCTTTTACCAACTATCATCAGGTGAAACACAGTGTATTGGAAAAACAGTTTTGGGGACTTCTACCTATTGAAAAGGCTGTTTCTTTCTTTTATCATGATGGGGCAGACACTCGTCAGCTTATCTATCATATCAAATACTTTGAACATCCAGAGTTGGGTACTTATCTTGGAAGCATCTATGCAGAAGAATTGAAAAGAGCACATTTTTTTGATCATATAGATATGATTATTCCTTTGCCTCTGCATTGGCGCAGACAAATGAAAAGACATTATAACCAATGTCATTATATAGCTAAAGGAATAGCCAAAGTAACAGGTTTGCCTATTAAAAAGAATGTAGTAAAAAGAAAAAGGAATAATACCACCCAAACACATCTCACACCTCATCAACGAATGGAAAATGTGAAGGATGTCTTTCTTCTCAAACATCCTGAGGAGATTGAAGGGAAACACATACTGCTGATTGATGACGTGACCACTACAGGAGCAACCTTGATTGCTTGTGGAAAAGAACTTATCAAGGCTGGTAATGTGAAATTGTCCATTCTCACTTTATCTGTAGCAGGTGGCAGAACTACCGTTCCAGATTATGAAGGTGAACATGTAGAGACATCTATTTTTGGAATACCTCTGATGGAATGACGCAATTAAGCCTTCACATAGGTGTCAATCCTATGTTCATAACTTATATTTGTATCTTTCAGAACAGCATTCTTCAGAATAGGTGCAACGACTTTTCCATGAATGGTTTCAACACCGTATTCCACACAGCATTCATCCCACAATCCACTGTCTATAAAGGATTGGTGAAGTTTTGCTCCACCCTCTACTAATAAGGTCTGAATACCCTGTTCATAAAGCATATCAAGCATTTTGGAAATATCATTTGTATTGAAAAGCTGATAACCTTCAGGAAGTGAAATAGATTGAGAAGAAGCCACATAACGTTGAGGATTGTTTCCTATCCATTCACGAATATTGAGAAGTGGATGATCCTTTTCATAAGTACATCTTCCAACCAAAATGGCTTGATGAGTTGATCTCAACTGATGACAACGCATCTGTGTATAGACATTGGAAATATGTCCATCTATATATCCATCTGCTGATTGTGCCCATTTCAAGGTGACATAAGGACGGTGTTTACCATGAAAAGTAATGAAACGTTTGTTTAACAACTTACATTCATCTTCCAATACACCTACTTTTACCTCTATGCCTGCATCTTTAAGTTTCTGTATTCCATGTCCTTTTACTTTTGCAAAAGGATCTTGACAACCTATCACACAACGCTTGAATCCTTTACTTATCAACAGATCTGCACAAGGTGGTGTCTTACCATAATGACTACATGGTTCAAGACTCACATAGATAGTACTTTCTTTTAGAAGATGCTCATTTTCAGGTTTAACTGATGCGCAAGCATTGACCTCTGCATGTCCTTCTCCACACCTTACATGATAACCTTCACCTATAATCTTATTCTTATAAACAATCACAGCACCTACCATAGGATTGGGTTGTGCATTCATCTGACCATTACGAGCCAATTGAATACAACGACGCATATATTTTTCATCAGTTATTGACAGAGTATTCATAACTTATAAACTTACTTATTGACACATGCAAAATTACAAATAATTCATCATATATAAGAACAATCTATCATTTTAATTATCAATTCTTTGTCATTAATAATAAATGCTGTAAATTTGCAATCTATTCAACACTTATCAATAGTTTATTGACAGGTTTATAAACATATATTATCAACACGTTTTTCAACAAATATCCATGAGTGACGGACATTTCAACAAGCAGTTTCTTCCTAAAACAGAATTAGCCTCAGGACTAAGGGCTGGAAAAGCACAAATGAAGGCTAAAGCAGAACAGGCCTTTGATTATGTCATGGATGAAATGATGAAAAATGAGTCGGTAGAAAAGAAAAAAGCCATGAAAGAACTCTTTTCGGACCTCTTGAGGCAATAAGTCTATCAACTATTCATAACCCTGTTGAAAACCATGTTCATAATGGTTCAATAATTTCATCACAACTTATAATAACTTTTCTTGTATTATTAATCATATTTTTTATACCGAAAATGAATCTAATAAAACAAAAAAAGTTATGATTTTCTTTCATCATCTTTTGAATATGAAAAAGAATAGTTATTAACCATATAAAATATTGATATATAATATCTTATTATAGTTATTAACTTCATCAACAGCATATCAATATCAACATACATTTTAAAAGATTTTTTTAAAAAGAAGAATATATTATATATATGTGTACAGATGCAGGATGAGATGATGGGTTTTCTGAAGTGTCACTTTTTTGTGACACAATGTCACCTTTGTCAGTATATATATGAAGATGGTATTATATTTGTATTGTAAATGATTGGAATTCAAAATAAATTATATATACATTTCATATTAAATCACAAAAAAATGAACATTCAACCATTAGCAGACAGAGTACTTGTACTCCCAAAACCTGCGGAAGAAAAAACTGTCGGTGGAATCATTATTCCTGACACTGCAAAAGAAAAGCCCCTTCAGGGTGAAGTTGTTGCTACTGGAAACGGTACAAAAGATGAGGAAATGATTGTCAATGTTGGCGATCAGGTTCTTTATGGAAAGTACTCTGGCACTGAATTGGAATATGAAGGTGTGAAGTACCTGATGATGCGTCAGAGCGACGTATTGGCTATTCTTAAATAATTCATAAATAGATGGAAAGGTTTTTGTAATGATATAAACCTTCTCTTTCTATAACTATTAAATTTCAACACAATTATGGCTAAAGATTTAAAATTCAATATTGAAGCTCGTGAACAACTCAAAAAGGGTGTTGATGAACTTGCTAATGCAGTGAAGGTTACTTTAGGTCCTAAAGGACGTAATGTAATCATTGAGAAGAAATTTGGTGCTCCACACATCACTAAGGATGGTGTGACAGTGGCAAAAGAAATAGAATTGTCTGATCCATTCCAGAACACTGGTGCTCAGTTGGTGAAGAGTGTGGCATCTAAGACAGGTGATGATGCTGGTGATGGTACTACTACTGCCACTGTATTGGCTCAGAGCATTGTGGCTACTGGTCTGAAGAACGTGGCTGCTGGCGCTAATCCAATGGACATCAAGCGTGGTATTGACAAGGCTGTGTCTAAGGTGGTAGAGCACATCAAGGCTCAGAGCGAACAGGTGGGTGATGACTATGACAAGATTGAGCAGGTAGGTACTGTATCTGCCAACAACGATAGTGAGATTGGTAAACTCATTGCTGATGCTATGAAAAAGGTGAGCAAGGATGGTGTCATCACTATCGAGGAAGCAAAGGGCCGTGAGACAACAATCGGTGTTGTGGAAGGCATGCAGTTTGATCGTGGTTATCTATCTCCATACTTTGTTACGAATACAGAGAAGATGGAGTGTGAGATGGAAAATCCACTCATCCTCATCTATGACAAGAAGATTTCCAATCTTCAGGAGTTTCTTCCTATATTGAACCCTGCTGCTCAGACAGGTCGTCCAATCCTCGTGATTGCAGAAGATGTGGAGAGCGAGGCTTTGACCACTCTCGTTGTAAACCGTTTGCGTACCCAGTTGAAGATTTGTGCTGTCAAGGCTCCAGGCTTTGGCGATCGTCGCAAGGCAATGTTGGAGGATATTGCTGTACTGACAGGTGGTGTGGTCATCTCTGAGGAGAAGGGCTTGAAGTTGGAACAGGCTACCATCGAAATGCTTGGTTCTTCAGAGAAAGTCACTATTACAAAGGACAATACAACAATTGTAGGTGGCAAGGGCGACAAGCAGGGCATTCAGGATCGTGTGAACCAAATCAAGAATGAAATCAAGAATTCCACTTCTGACTACGACAAAGAAAAGCTTCAGGAACGTCTTGCTAAACTTTCTGGTGGTGTGGCTGTGCTTTATGTAGGTGCTGCTTCAGAGGTTGAAATGAAGGAAAAGAAAGACCGTGTGGATGATGCTCTCTGCGCTACTCGTGCAGCAATCGAGGAAGGTATTGTTCCTGGTGGTGGTGTAGCCCTCATTCGTGCTATTGAAAGCCTTGAGAATTTGGAAGGCGAGAATGCAGATGAGACCACAGGTATCAAGATAGTCATGCGTGCTATTGAAGAGCCTCTCCGCCAGATTGTAGAGAACGCAGGTCTTGAGGGTTCTGTAGTGGTAGAGAAAGTACGCAATCAGAAAGGTGACTTCGGTTATAATGCACGCAAGGATACCTATGAGAACCTTCGTGAGTCTGGTATCATCGACCCAGCCAAGGTTTGCCGTGTCGCTCTTGAGAATGCTGCTTCTATCGCTGGCATGTTCCTTACCACAGAATGTGTGATTTGCGATGCTAAGGAAGATAAGCCAGAGATGCCAATGGGTGGTGCTCCAGGCATGGGTGGCATGATGTAATCAATTAATTTAATATAGTAGGAATCGTCCAGTTAATCATATAACTGGGCGATTCTTTTTAAAACTGGTTTTATCATGTATTTTTCCATCATTGTATCAAAAAACTTACAGAATTGAAAATAGGCGTAGCTAAATAAGTTGGACTTACACTGACACAGGAGGAACTTTTGAAACTATATTCTATTAAAGTGTAATAAAATTCATCAAACGATATATGAAGTGAAGAATTAACTCAAGTTTGATGAATTTACCATACGCTGCCTCAATTATTAGGAGGTTTAAATGAAAGTAGATGTGTATGTGGATGAAATGGAAGGTGAATCCTGTTATTTTAGGGATTGTCGTTTAATTCAGAGAAATTGATATCGTTTGACGAGGGTATGCCATCAGAGGCTGCCCTCGTCTGCATTTTATCTGAGTTTTGTCGTTATTTGAGTTGTTTTTCGTGTTGTCAGGGCA
>Ga0209510_1004512_pt1 | contig 12202 bp, 13 predicted proteins | sample BiotimSIPDNA_FD_185749 | JGI IMG/M metagenome (GOLD analysis project Ga0209510, IMG submission 185749) | Anaerobic biogas reactor microbial communites from Washington, USA - Biogas_R1 time_0 SIP DNA (SPAdes) (version 2) | ecosystem: Engineered > Bioreactor > Anaerobic > Unclassified | place... | reverse complement strand
GTTTTTTGTTATTTATTTACTGAAATACAAAGAACTAATACTGATTTTTTTTGAATTTGATAATTATTTTTATCATTTTTCAAATAATAACCTAAAACAAATACACGAACTTCAATATTATTTGATTTTTTAGTTATAAATTTAATAAACTTCATTATTCTATTTATAATTTCCAAAATAATCATTATTGCATTTATGGTTTCTAAAATATTGATTATTATTTTTACGATTTCCATAATATCACATCCTCCTTTTGAAATATTTAGTATTGTATTTACGTTTTCCATAATATCATCTCCTTTCATATAGTATAGGTAACGAAAGTACAACCAGACAGTTTTTAAAATGACTTTCATATAATATATATAACGAAAGTACGACCAGACTGTTTTTTAAATAACTTCATTTTTTTAAATAACGTAAATACGAAGTTAGAAAAATAAAAATTTTCTTTGTTAGTACAACAAGATTTAAAATAAGCAAGAAAAAACTTCCTTTGTTATTATTTTCTTCAATTTAACTACAACTGGGCTCCAGGGGTTGCAATTAAAAAATAACAACTATTAATTAAGTTCAAAAAAAATAATAATTAAATAAAAAAAATTGAATTAATTTTTTATCTCGTATAATATATCCGCTGAAAGTACGACCAGACGGTTTTAAAAAAGAAAAAGAGCAACAGAATTATTCTGCTACTCTTTTGGCAATATTTAAAATTTATTATTAAAATAAAAAGTTATCTATTATTATTTTTTTCTAAATGCTGTTTTTATATTTGTTGTTTTTCATCTGCACTTTTTTGATTTTTCATCTGCACTTTTTTGATTTTTTATCTGCACTTTTTTGATTTTTTATCTGCACTTTTTTGATTTTTTAAAGAAAAATACTTAAAGTTTTCAACATTGAAAAGCGTCCTAAATATGCGGTTTTCAGTTTAGTATTCTTTAGATAACTTTAGTTATTTTTTATTAGATAGTATATTGTCACATATGGGGGGGTTTATTGTCACATATGGGGGGGTTTATTGTCACATATGAGGGGGTATTCATATGTATATTGCTACATTTCGGGGGGTATTGTCACATATGAGGGGGTATTGTCACGCATGTATTGACAATGTGACAATAGTATGTTATTATATACCTTGAGGTGAAAAAAATGAGTAAAATACAATCTCCAGGTGTTCCCCAGTCAATTATAAATGCTGATAAAAAATTTAATGAACAGTATCAATCACTTGTTAAAAAAAGTAATTTAATGATACGGAAAGCGAGGTATAGTCTATCTTTACAACAACAAAAAGTATTGTGCTATTTGATTACACATTTATCTGAAAATGACACATACGAAACAGAAAAAATTTTTGATATTAAAGCTTTTTATGATTTTATGGAAGTTAATAATAAGGATTATGATAAAGTTAGAGAAGCACTTAAGGCTTTAAGAGATAAATCATGGTGGATTAATAATCCTGATGGCTCTGAATCCACTATCAGTTTTTTATCTAAAATAAGAACTAATAAAAGAAATGGTAAGGTTTATATTCATTTTGATAAAGACATGCTCCCTTATTTACAAGAATTGAAAACACAATACACATCATATAAAATTTACTATATTATGACCATGAAAAGTCAATATAGCATTCGATTATATGAAATTCTTAAATCTGTTGCGGGTAAAGAACTTTGGTATTTTGATATTGAGAATCTAAAAAAAATTTTTATGTGTGAAGAAAAATATTCTCATTTTGGACATTTTAGGACTAGAATTATTGAACCTGCAATTGAAGAAATCAATAATAAAACCGACCTTCATGTTACTTACGAATATTTTAATGAAGGGAAAAAAATAGTTGGGATTGAGTTTCATGTTTCCTACAAATCTAATGAAGATAGACTTAATGTAGATAGATTGATAAGGAAAGAACTCGATGAAAATAAATAAAAACAGCCTGCTCCTGGTTCAAAAGTAACAGACTGTTTTATAAATGCAAGACGAAAGGTCCAGCAATATTAATTATAATCATTATTTGACCTTTCGTCAATCGAAAGGATTGATGAAAATGAAAACTTTGCTTTGTATTGCTTATATAATTATTGTTTTTGTAATTTTTTACAAGACATTTAGAAGAAATAATAAGTACGAAAAAAATATTGATAAGCTAAGATTTATGGCTATATCGGAACATATTGACACGCTAAGCGAATTGAAAAACCATTTAAATGATATTGAACAGATGATAACAGACGTGCAGATTTGCACACCTAGTGAGCGTGCTACAGCATTTAAATTATATATGCACACTAACAATACAGCAGTCAACATAATCGCTAATAATGCATCTGATAACATCTTGGCATTACTTGAAGATGAAAGAATAAAACTACGCTCTACCCTATATCATGAAATAAGAAATTTATATGACCGTTGTAACTCAAACAGTAACGGAAACAATATGAATTTATATGAAAATTAATAGGGGAGTAATAAAATGAAAAATTTAAAATTCTGTGAATGCTGTGGGAAATTTATATCTGATATTAATAATAACGACTATTTTTCACATATTTCCATAAAATATTGTTCGCTTTGTTCTGAAAAAATTAGAAAAGAAAAAACATATGCCAGGGTTCAAGCATTGAGAAAAAGAAAAAAACAAAAAGATAAGTTTCGTGATGAGCAGTTAGATCTTCTTCGTGAAGAGAACGAACTACTACGACTAAGAATAATTCAGCTAAGAGAAGAAATGATTTGAACCAATGAATAATTTGGATAAAATCATTAAAAAAATTCTATAGTGGTTCACACTATAGATACAAATAGGATGAGTAAAATCTCATCCTATTTTATTATTGACAGCATTTCATGAATATGATATAATGCAGTCAATAATAGGGGTGCAGGGGTTTACCCTTGCCTCACGCCTACTTGTAGGCATAGTGAGATATACCTACAAGTAAAATCATCACATTTTCATGTGAGAATTTTTCTCTTGTGGGTATATGAAAACCCTCGCAAGTAAAGAAGAAAGAAGTGAGTAAATGAGCAGTCAAGTTTTAAGGGTAGAGGGTTTCAGTAAAGGTTCGTTGATGGGTATTGGTAGAGAAGTTGAAAGAGAAGAAAACTATGTACTGCAACATCGCAATCCTGATATTGATATAGAACGCACCCATTTGAATCATATATATAAGCAAACTAAGAATGGCATGTATGGTGAATTTAAAGATATTTGCAAAAAACTGAACGTATCCAATGCCGACAACCTCAAAAAGAACGCTACAGCATTTGAGGGGATTGTTATAACATCAGATAAAGAATATTTTGAGAATCTCGGTTACGTTCCTGGGCAAGAGCCACCTGAAAAAGTTAAAGAGTTTTTTGATAAGTCTTATGATTTTGCAAAACAAGAGATAGGATTCCAGGGTACAGATAATAATATTCTATCTGCTGTCGTTCATTATGATGAAACAACTCCCCACTTACAGCTATATTATGTTCCTGTGGTAGACTCATGGAAAGACAAAGTTTATCAGAAAGATGAAAATGGAAAAGTTCTCAAGAATTCGAATGGTTCACCAATCCAAGCTAGAGATAATAAAGGAAAAATAATATATAAAGACATTGAAAACTCTGAAGAAAGAAGATTAAATCGTACTCAATTTTGGCAGAACAAAGGTGGTAAAAACTCTTATAGCCTAATGCAAGACCGATATTATGAACAAATAAGTAAGGAATATGGACTAGGAAGAGGAGAAAAAGGCAGTACCAAACAACACACCACGAAAGCACAATGGGAAGCACAAAAGTTAGAAAAGGAACTTGATATCAAAACAAAAGAACTGACCGCCCATCAGCAGAAGATTGAAAAGCTGAAGAGTGAATTAGAATATGCAAAAGACGGTTCTGTATCTATCCCTCAACTTGCTAATAAGCAGAAAATAACTGAAATTCAAGACCAAAATAAAGCTTTAAAGGTTGAGGTTCTGAACTTGCAGACTGCCAATAGCGAACTAATGTCAGAAGTTAAAAAATTTAAGAACAATGAAAAAGAAAGAAATGAAGCACTAAAAAACCGTAATAGCATTGAACGACGTTCTTTAGATGCATTAGAAAGTGAGAATATATATAAGGCTTTTTTACTTGGAAATCCACAGCTTGAGCCTATAATGAGACCCTTTGATAATTTCGTTAAACGAACTCATGAATACGGTCAAAAAATGGTCAAACATAAACAATGTTATGTAGAGTGCATAGAAAGCCGAAAAATAGCCTTAAAATCAATTCAAGATGCTCAAGCAATGAAAAGTATAATAGAAAATAATTTAAGCGAAATAAGGGCTATAGAATGCCATATAAACGATTTTAAAAATCGACTTACAGAATTAGAAAAAGGACGAGAACAATGTACAACACTCCAATTTCTAAAAAAAAGGGATTTTGATAAACAGATATCTGATTGTAAGGAGAAAATCAAAGAATATGAAAAAACGTTAGAAGGACATTCTATATCAGAAAAAATACTTAATCATGAAAAAGAACTTCAGAAATACATACAACAAATCAATGATAAGTCTATTCATGCTAATAATTTGACATCACAGGCACAAGAACATCTCAAAGAATATAAACTTATGATTCAATCAAAAGAATGCTTAAATCCTTCTCCAAAGAGAATTATAGAACGTTATGACAAAGAATATGAACCACCAAAAGAATACTCTTCTCTACTAAGTCATCAAAATAAAGAAGGACTACCAAAAGGAAAAGCTAATGAACGAGAAGAAATTAAAAAAACTATAGAATATTGGAAAGATATAATGAACAATCAAAAAGTAAATAAAATGCTAGAAGAACCTCAAATTTCAACCCCTAAGAAATCTATCGACCGTGGCATTAGCAGGTAAAAAAAAGAGTATGTGGCTATTCTCAAATCAATAAGATTTATGAGGTGCTGCATACTCTCTTTTTATTTAATTTATTAAAATATTTAAGATGCAATAATCAGCTCTTATTTCTGCTGATTATTGCATCTATCTTTATTTTGTATGATTTTTTATTTTGCATTTTTAATGGGTTTTTTGATGTTTTTATTTGCTAAATGACACTTTTAAGGACAGCAGCTCTATACATTATCTCATCGTAATTGAAACAGGCTTCAGCTGGAACAATCCAGTAGTTTCATTATACTCGCCAACCTTGGCTACAATATGAACATTAATCCCCATTCCGAAAGTATCTGGTACATCATCACCTGTCAGATTCAGATCATTATAGGTTACATCACGGAATTGGAAACTTGGACCGCTTACATTACTTTCGCTATAATCACAAGCATAAATCAAGTAGTCGAATCGTGTTGTGTAATCGCCATGCGGATTCACATATGCGGTGTGTCCGTCAAACTCAATCGTCCGACTGCTGTAGTTTCTTGCAAATTCACCTATAATGGGATCAAATGTATCTTTTGTACTCAATATAGCAGCAAGTTCGGGACAATTTTCTGAATTCAGTATTTCTACAGCAGGTTCTGTTTCAGATTCCTCTGCAGTTGTTTCAGGAAATGTATGGTAGCTTATTACAATTTCAACATCAGCAATATAATGATCACCCTCAAAGAATTCTGCACTTCCGTCAATAAGAACTTCCTGTACTTCACCATCAGAAGTAAGCCATCCAGTAATTAAATCGTCGATTCTTACCGTCTGCACATTTGTGAATCCAGCATCCTCAAACTGTTTTACAATTGTTTCATAGTTATCATAAAGAATGTCTTCGGATGAAAGCGGAGATGCTATTTCATTTGCAGAATGGTATGTAATCATAACTTCAGTATCGGGCGAATATACAGATTCTTTTGAAAACTCATCTGTCCCGTCAATAGATATTGATGCGATGATATACTCTTTGTCCATATCAGCATTAAGCAAATCATCCATTGCCTCTGTTTTGATATTTGTAAAGCCTGCATCCTTAAACTGACTGACAAGTTCCAAATACTTCAACCCGTCCCATTCATTCGAAGAGATCGGACAGAATACTTCTATTATTTCTGTTGTTGACTGTGTTTCTGCAATAGACGAACTTGTAGATGGTTTTTGCTTATCGGGTTGATTCCATAGACAGAATATAATAATTGCGATCAGTAAAATGCCCACAACAGGCAATAGTATTTTCCAGTAACGCTTAATGAAAGCGGAAGTTTTCTCAAAGTCTTCTTTTGCAAGCTGTGCTTTATTATCAGAAGCTTTATAGGTATTGACCTTTTGGGCGATCACATAGAGTATAAAAAAGAATAAAGCAGTTGAAATAATGAAGCTGATCAAAAACGGTACGAACCCTTCTGCACCGATAGTGTTCAGAATCTTTATAGATATGATAAAGCCTGACAAATTCGAAAGAAGTACCTTCCAATGCTTTTTAATAAAAGCGTGTCGTTTTTCTCTTTGGATGCGTTCTTCTTCCTCAATTCTGCGTCGTTTCTCTTCTTCCTGCTGTTTCTTATTTTCAACGAAGTCGAGAACAGCCTCAACTGTTCCTTTTCTTCCAACCTTCACAGAATTTGATTGGTTTACTGTTGTATGATTCGTTGTGTTATAGATATTATGATTTGTGACAGCATTAGCCACAAAATACTGTGTTCCGCAGTATTGGCAAAACGCTTTTTCAAGATTAGAATTAACTTCTAACTGTGCACCACAGTGTGGACAAACCGCAGATACCATTTTGATTTCACCTGCCATATAACCGCCTCCCGTAACAGTTTAAATTGCATAAGCAGGAACTATTCCTCCTATAATTATACCATTATATCTCTGTCTGTCAAGAAAAATAGGAAGTATAATTATTACATAGAGTGTTATTTCGCAAATAAAAACATCAAAAAACCCATTAAAAAATCATAGGGGGTTTTAGGGGTTTCACCCTTAACAAGTTTTTAGTTATTTGTATGACAAATAACAGTGCTTGCTATATTTGAAAATGTACATATTTCCGTATGTATTTCAATATTAAATATAAGTCTATTTTATGATTAATTTGATATAATTCAATTCACTAATTCTGTATTTAATATTAACTTGAAATAAATTCGATTTTCAAATACATTCCCATAGCTCTTGCAAGCCTTTGGAGAGTTTTTAAAGACGGATTACCATTTCCATGTTCAATTTTACTTATATCTCCTTGAGCAATACCTGTACGTTCTGAAAGTTCTTTTTGTTTAATCCCTTTCAGTTTGCGAGCATCAATCATCGCCTGTATTATTGCAAATTCAGGTTCCAAAGTTTCGTATTCAACTTTGATTTCAGGATCCTTCAACCCTTTCTCCTTGTTTGATAGATTGTTTTAAAAAATGTTTTATATATGTTTTTACGTTGTTTTCGGTTATCTCAAACAACGTAATTTAGTGCGTTTAGAAAAAAGATGAACTACATTCTGTTGCAAGATGAACTACATTCCGTTGCAAGATGAACTACATTCTGTTGCAAGATGAACTACATTCTGTTGCAAGATGAACTACATTCTGTTGCAAGATGAACTACATTCTGTTGCAAGATGAACTACACATATTGACATTGTAGTTTATCTATGATATAATCTTTTATAAACACAAATTCATTAAATACAATCAGTGTTTGTACCAAATTTAGGAGTTGATACTTTTGGCTGATATTTTTTCTAACGCATTGATAGAGAAAAAAAATGTTCTAAATGAAATACGTAGCAATAATATGACTTTACAGGAACTTCGTTTTTTTAGTATATATCTCTCCAAAATCAATGCACGTGATATTTCCACAAGAGTTGTGAAATTTTCATTATCAGATTTCCAGAAAATAATGGACTTTGGTCGATTGAATATTAAAAGACTTCAAGCAAGCACTAATAGCTTGTTATGTAAAGTTGTTAATGTTCCTGATAGTCGTGGTGGCTATACTGGATTTACAATTTTTAAACGTTGTAAAGTCTATAAGGACAATTCTGATGAGTGGTTTATTGAGATAGATGCATCTGATGACGCTCTTTCTCTAATGTTCGATTTTAAAGAACGATATTTTACTTACGAACTTTGGAATGCTTTACGTCTCAAATCTGCAAATCAAGTACGTATGTATGAAATTTTAAAACAATACGAAAAACTTGGTAAGCGTGAACTCACTATACAGGAATTAAGAGAACTGATTGGAATTGCACCTGATGAATACCCTCGATGGAATAATTTTAAATTACGTGTTCTTGATAGTTGTCAGCAGAGTCTTAAGGAGCATACTGATATTTGCTTTACATACGAACGTGGAAAAGTAGGTAATGGTGGCAAGTGGCTCACAATAATTTTTCATATTAAAAGAAATTCTGAATATAAAAATCCACTTACTCTTGACGGTTTTATTTTCCAACAGACAACATCAGTGATCAATGACTCTGAAAAAAATGAAATCGAATATTCAATCGATGATAAACTAGGACTTCTTGCTGAAGCTGTTGAAAATGAATTTACTAAAATACAAATGAATGAAATTTTTCAGACAATATGCTTAATTGATATTCCTACTAGAGATGATTTAGGCATTGATATTTCACGTTATCACTATTTAGCTAAAAAATATGCTACACTTAATTCTTCAGATGAACGCAATAAACTTAAAGGTAAACCTATAAAAAACAGATTTAGTTATTTTCTTAAGCTCATTCAGAGCGATAGCAATAACTAAAAATAAACAATCGACTGTGTCATCGTGACACAAACAAAAACAGCCTGCTTAATTATTTCGTGATGAGCAGTTAGAGATTCTCCAGAAATAGAATGAACTGTTCCGACTAAGAATAATTCAGCTAAAATAAGACATAACTTGAACTATTGACATTTCAAAAAAATTAGTTTATACTTATATTACTAACTAAGATTACTAAGTAATTGAGAGGAGTTGTTATTATGAATAAGAGCAATACAGTAACTTGTTCCTTTTCTATGGACAGAGAAGTCTATAATGCCTTTAAGAGTATTATTTCTCGTAATGGAGAAAATGTAAAGGGTAATATCGTAAGGTATATGCAGAATGTGGTCCAATATGAAATACCAAACGCAGAAACCATTGTAGCAATCGAAGAAGTTCAAAAAATGAAGTCTGACCCTACAATTGGCAAGACCTATAACAATGTTGAAGAAATGATGAGGGACTTGCTTGATGTATAAAATAAGACCCTCAGTAAAGTTTCAAAAAGACTTAAAGAGAGTGCAAAAAAGAGGTTATGACATTTCTTTACTAAAAAATGTGCTTAATCTTTTAGTAAGCGGAGAGCCACTGCCAGCAAAATATAAAGACCATAGCTTATTAGGAAATTATACAGGATGCCGAGAGTGTCATATTACTCCTGACTGGCTTTTGGTTTATGAGATAGAGGATAGTGAACTTATTCTTTATCTCACAAGAACAGGAACTCACAGTGATCTATTTTGATGAACGTTGATATTCACGACTGTGTCATTTTGACACAAATAAAGACAGCCTGTTACTTTACATACTGCTCCATTCAATATAAAATAAACCTATTATTAAGACCATATGCTACTTGAATAAAGTTTGCAGATGGTCTTTTTTTATATATCTATATTTTTTTTTCAATTTTCAGCTTATAAATTTCATCTTTTAAAGCATCTTTATCTGTTCTAAGTTGCTCTATAATATCAAGATATTTAGCTTTTGTTTCTGCAATTGCTTGAGCTAGCTCAACTTTGTGTTTTTCATTTTTAACTTCAGCAGTTGATTTTAATTTTTCAATTTCATTAGATAAAGATGAAATACTAAGATTAAGCTCCAATATTTTGTTATTATTAGCAGCCTTTTCGGTTTCATTTAATTTTTTCAGCTCATCAATATTTTTGAGAAGAGATGTATGTTCTGATTTTATAATATCAGCTTCAGCAAGCTGTTTTGATATATTATCTATTAATTGTTGCTTATCGATCACAGAAGATTTTAGAGCAGCGTTATCAGACTCAAGTAATGATATATGTTTATTAGCTTCAGAAACATCGTTAACGGCATCAGTTAACTTATCAGAAACAGTATTAATATCTGTTCTACACTTTTCTTCTGTGTCTTTTAATAACTGTTCCAACTCTGATAGTCTTATCTGATAGTCAGCAATAGTATTATCTTTGATGTCAAGCTGTCTAGCAAACTCTATTCTGATACGTTCTTCAGCATTACTATTAAGTTCAAGAGACTGTAAAAAAGCTCTTTGTAAAGCTTGAAGATGCACATCATAGTCTTCAATTTCAGTTTGTCTGTTGGATAAAAGAGCTTTTGCATTATGAACTTCATAAGCATTTATAAGGGCAGATAATGCTGTGTTCTGATTATCAAAATCAACACAAAGTGCCTTGAACTTATCCGTTGTTTCTTCGGATATACGAAACGATTTTACTTTAAGTTCTTCATTCATAGAGGTATTCTCCTTTTGATTTTTAGTATTACGTAATACAATACTTTGTATTACTCTTTGTATTACATATTATTATATCATATAGAAAAATAAAAATCAACTATCCCTTTTAAATACTTTCTTCCACCATTTTATCTTCGTTTCAGCAGATTTATCTACAAGAGCTGTTGTCTGTATAGTAGCTGCATGTAAAGTCTGAGCAGCTACTATAGCATCTGTAAGCAACTTATTATTTTCTTGAGCCTTATTTAAAGCATCAACAAGAGATTTATTCTGTTCTTGTAGTGCATTAATCTGTTTGTCTTTTTCTGAAAGCTGAAGTATAAGTTCATCTTCAAGTGATTTTTTTTCTTGATTTTTTTTCTCATAAAGTTGGTTAGAAATCGTATCAATTTTTTTCAAAAGTGTTTCATTTAGTGTTTCAAACTGTTTCAATATCGTATCATCTGATACACTTTGAAACGTATCAGACCGTTTCAAAACCGTATCACATGAAACACCTTGAAACGCTTCAGATCGTTTCAAATATGCTTCATCATCGTTTTTACGTAATTCTTCAACCGTATCACCAAGCGTATCAGACCGTTTCAATATCGTATCATCTGATACGCTTTGAAACGTTTCATTATTTTCGGCTTTTTTGAAATATTTAATAATTTGACTACATTTTTCTTCACTATATAATCGCTTAGTATTATGCATAGAATTTGCTTCAATATTATTTGTCTTGATATACCTATAAACTTTTAACTTGTTTATCTTCAGATAGTCAGCAATTTGCTTTATGCTCATATCCTTCATTTTTCAGACTCCCTTTTTCCGATGCCAAGTCTATTCACAATTCTATAGAAACGGTTACTGCTCATATCAAGTTTACGCATTATAGCAGTTGCAGTTTGTTCTTCTCTACGCCATTTCTCACATTCAATTCGTAGCTGCTTTTCATCATAAGGCTTAGGCTTTCTTCCTTTGTATAATCCTTTTTTCTTTGCTTCAGCAATTCCTTCAGCTTGTCTTTGCAAAGTGCATTCACGTTCAAATTCAGCTAGTCCTGCAAATATAGTAAACATAAATCTCCCTTGAGGAGTATTAGTGTCTATATTCTCTTTGGAGCTTATAAGATTAACATCTTTAGCATTAAGCTGTTCTACAATCAATACCAAGTCTTTTGTACTCCTTGCAAGCCTTGAATAGCTTTCTATGACTAGAGTATCACCCTCACGCACATATTCAATCATTCTCTTTAGTTCTGGCCTTTCAGTATTCTTTCCACTCAACTTCTCGCTGAATACCTTTTCTACCTTGTATTGTTCCATTATAGTTAACTGTCTATCCTCATTTTGTTCCTGTGTACTTACTCTAACATATCCGATAATAGCCATATTAGCACCACCTTTTTAGATTCTATCATACCATAACTGAAATAGTACGTCAATAATGCCCTTTTTATTAATGCAATATTCCATAGCGACTATAACCTATTTAATGACGTGTAAAATATAATACACTGTTAGACTGTACTCTATTAACCTGAAACTCAAATGCCTAAATGAACAAAATAAAACCCCGGCAGAGCGTGTTAATTGAAATTAAAAAAACCACACTAAAGATCTAATCCTTAGTGTGGTTTTTTGTTATTTATTTACTGAAATACAAAGAACTAATACTGATTTTTTTTGAATTTGATAATTATTTTTATCATTTTTCAAATAATAACCTAAAACAAATACACGAACTTCAATATTATTTGATT
>Ga0209510_1004505_pt1 | contig 12217 bp, 10 predicted proteins | sample BiotimSIPDNA_FD_185749 | JGI IMG/M metagenome (GOLD analysis project Ga0209510, IMG submission 185749) | Anaerobic biogas reactor microbial communites from Washington, USA - Biogas_R1 time_0 SIP DNA (SPAdes) (version 2) | ecosystem: Engineered > Bioreactor > Anaerobic > Unclassified | place... | reverse complement strand
GCAAAGGTTACCAGATCAGCACTGCAGAATGCAGCATCCGTATCCGCAATGCTCCTCACAACAGAGGCCGGCGTAGTGGACATTAAGGAAGATACACCTCCTATGCCACCCATGGGCGGCGGCGGAATGGGAATGATGTAATCCCACCAATAAATCAGTAGTTCCCATAAGTTAAACATAGAAGGACACCAAATCAGGTGTCCTTCTGATTTTGCATATGGAATCAGTTGTACCTTTTAGAAAAATAGGATAAACTATACTATTATGAAACTGGAATTTCTAAAAGACAAAATAAACAATTTGATTCGCGATACAAAGCGATTGAAGATACTCGTACTCTGTACTTTGGTGCTGCTTGAGTCCATTGTCTTCATCGGAGCAGCCTTTGACCGGGCACCGTCAGTAGGAATTATCGGTGGAGCAGACGGCCCGACTTCTATTATCATTTCCGGAACGGAAAACAACCGCTTGTTGGACTGGCTGATTGCTGCGCTGCAGGGCGATGCAGACAAAAAACCTCAACCGGAATTGGAAGAACCCATAGGGGAAGAAGAACCGCAGCAACCGACTCTGCCTGAAGCAACAGAGCAGGAACGTCTGGAGGCTGAGAAAAGAGGCCTTCTGATTTTGATCAACAAACAGAACCCCGTGGATCAGGCCTACAAGCCTGAGGATCTGACCCCTATTAAATACTACGCTTCCAATCGGAGTGAAGCGGGCAGGTATATGCGGGAAGAAGCAGCAGGCCAGTTTCACAAGCTGGTGGAAGCAGCAGCGGCAGAAGGCCATGAACTGGTCATGACCACAGCATACCGATCCTATGGATTCCAACAGACTCTATGGAATAATTATGTAGCAAGTGAAGGCGAAGCGGCTGCTTCACGTTTCAGCGCCAGGCCGGGCCAAAGCGAGCATCAGAGTGGTCTGGCAGTCGATGTGAGCGCTCCTTCCGTGGATTACGCTCTTACAGATTCTTTCGGGGAAACCGAGGAAGGTATTTGGCTGGCACAAAACGCCCATCGGTTCGGCTTCATTATCCGATTCCCCGAGGGTAAGGAAGACATTACCGGTTATCTTTATGAACCGTGGCATATCCGTTATGTGGGCGGACCGGTAGCAGCGGAGATCTATGCAAAGGATATTACTCTGGAAGAATATCTTGCATCATACTAAGCAGATCCCAATGAATGAACTGTAAATAATGTATTTTATATCCCACCGGTTAAGAGGCCTGAGTGCACGTTTTATACCGGTGTGATTTTTCATTGCCGGTTCAGGGGTTTTGGTGTATTATATTAGGAAAACCTTGATAAACTCAAAATAAAAGACAAGCTATCGTAACAATATTAGCTATTAACACCTCATATTTCTGATAATAGAAAGGAAAGAATAAATGGCCACATATTTTGAAGAACCTTCAAGAACTTTTAACGAATACCTGCTGGTGCCCGGGTACTCCTCGGTAGAATGCCGGCCGGACAACGTGAGCTTAAGGACGCCGGTCACTAAATATCGCAAGGGAGAGGAACCTCTTATTTCTCTTAATATTCCCCTGGTGTCGGCCATAATGCAGTCCGTTTCCGATGACCGGATGGCAGTGGCACTGGCAAAGGAGGGAGGGCTCTCCTTTATTTTCGCTTCCCAGTCCATTGAAAGCGAAGTCGCTATGGTGACCAGAGTAAAGAGTCATAAGGCCGGCTTTGTCACCAGTGACTCCAACATCAGACCGGATCAGACGCTTGCCGACATCCTGGCATTAAAGGAAAAGACCGGCCACTCCACCGTCGCTGTCACCGATGACGGCACCCCCGAAGGAAAGGTGTTAGGTATCGTTACCAGCAGGGATTATCGGGTCAGCCGTATGTCCCTGGACACAAAAGTTGAAGAGTTTATGACTCCGTTTTCCTCGCTTGTTTATGCCACGGAGGGGATCACTCTTTCCGAGGCAAACGACATGCTCTGGGATCATAAATTGAATGCCCTTCCCATCGTAGACAAGAACGGCCGTCTGACGCATTTTGTTTTCCGCAAGGACTATGAATCACATAAAGAACACCCAAATGAGATCCTGGACGAACACAAGAGATATATTGTGGGGGCAGGGATCAACACCCGGGATTATGAGGATCGGATACCGGCTCTGGTACAAGCAGGTGCCGATGTGCTCTGCATCGATTCTTCCGAAGGCTTTTCCGAATGGCAGAAGCTGACCCTCCAATATGTGCGCAAGGAATTTGGAGACAGCGTTAAGATCGGCGCGGGAAATGTAGTGGACAAAGAGAGCTTTCTGTTCCTGGCTGAGGCGGGAGCGGACTTCATAAAAGTAGGGATCGGAGGCGGATCCATCTGCATAACCCGTGAACAGAAGGGTATCGGCAGGGGGCAGGCGACAGCACTTATCGAGGTGGCAGAGGCAAGAAATAAATATTTCCAAGAGACTGGTATCTATATCCCCATCTGCTCTGACGGCGGCATCGTCTATGATTATCATATGGCCCTGGCCTTGGCTATGGGGGCTGATTTCCTCATGTTGGGCAGATATTTCGCCAGGTTCGACGAGAGTCCAACAAGCAAGCTGAACATTAATGGGAATTATGTCAAAGAATATTGGGGTGAAGGAAGCAACCGCGCGAGAAACTGGCAGCGTTATGATATGGGTGGAGAAGATAAGCTCTCCTTTGAAGAGGGAGTGGATTCCTACGTTCCCTATGCAGGCAGCCTCAAAGATAATGTAACCCTGTCATTAAACAAGGTGAAGTCCACGATGTGCAACTGCGGCGCTCTCACCATTCCCGAACTCCAGAAAAATGCAAAGCTGACTCTGGTATCGGCTACCAGCATTGTTGAGGGCGGAGCACATGACGTTATTTTGAAGGACAGTTCCCAGAACCAGGTTCGCTAGCAGGGCAGACAGTTGATGAATGAGAAGACCAAAGCCCTAAGGGCTGCATTTCCCGTTACCATTCCTGTGATGACAGGATACCTGTTCCTGGGTATGGGTTATGGGATTTTGATGAATAGCATAGGATATGGCCCTTTATGGACCTTACTGATGAGCCTGCTGATCTTTGCAGGTTCTATTCAGTATGTAGCCATCGCCTTGTTGACTTCCGCTTTCAATCCTCTATACACGTTGCTGCTTACGCTGATGGTCAATGCCAGACATCTTTTCTACGGTATTTCCATGCTGGAAGGCTTCAAAGGTGCCGGGCGGTTAAAGCCTTATCTGGTGTTCGGTCTCACCGATGAAACCTTCTCCCTTCTCAGTGCTGTTGATCCGCCTGAAGGGATAGAACGGAAATGGTTTCAGTTCTTCATCACCCTGCTGGATCATGTCTATTGGGTCGCAGGCTCCGTACTCGGAAGCATAATAGGCGCCGTGATCAGCTTTAACAGTATGGGGCTGGACTTTGTTCTGACCGCGCTGTTCGTTGTCATTTTCATCGATCAATGGAAGGGAACGAAAAACCATATCCCTGCCCTCGTTGGCCTTGGCAGCGCTTTGCTTTGTCTTTTGCTGTTCGGTCAGGATCACTTTATGATCCCCGCAATGGTCCTCATTCTCTTTCTGCTCACTGTTTTCCGAAAGCGGATCAGAGAGGAGGAAAAGCCATGACACTGACTCCTGCACAAGCACTGATCACAATTGCCTTATTGGTTTTAGGAACGGTGACCACCCGTGCCCTCCCTTTCCTGTTCTTTCCGCCGAATAAGGACACGCCGGCTTTTGTTCTCTATTTAGGCCGCGTTTTGCCCTATGCTGTCATGGGGCTTCTAGTGGTTTTCTGCCTGAAAGGTGTCAGCGTAACAGTGGCACCTCATGGATTCCCTGAGCTTTTGGCCATTTTAGTAATACTGGGCCTTCATCTGTGGAAAAGTAACGTTTTGCTTTCCATCGGCGCCGGCACAGTCTTCTACATGCTTCTTGTACAGTATGTTTTTGTCTGATGTAATTGCCTGCGTAAATGTGCAGAATTTCAATTAGTCTGTGAAAATCTGACTTTCTTCAACGGAATCTGTGCAGAATTTCAATAAATATGTGGAATCCCTCAATATTTTCACATACTAGTTGAAATTTTGTACGCACTCCTGAAGATTGGCGAAAGGATCCCGAACTTACCCTTTTTCTTGTAAGGATAGTAACTTTGCGGTATACTAATGACCTACAGAAGATTTTAATAAAGAAAGGACTAGTCTAGTGGAGAGGGAAACACTACAACAAAGAACCGGCTTTGCCGGATCATTAAAAGAATATGTGGATGTAATGCTCAAACAAATTAAAGAGCAGGTAGGCGATAAGAGAGTCCTGTGCGCATTGAGCGGAGGAGTAGACAGCTCAGTCTGTGCCGCATTGGTGCACAAGGCAGTTGGAGATCAACTGGTCTGTATTTTTGTTGATCACGGTCTGATGCGCAAAGGTGAGCCGGAGATGGTAGCCCGGGTCTTTGGGGAACAGTTTCATATGAACCTGATCACCATCGATGCGGTGGATCGTTTTCTGGATAAACTGGCTGGCGAAGAGGATCCGGAGAAAAAGAGAAAAATCATCGGTGAAGAGTTTATTCGGGTCTTTGAAGAGGAGTCGACTAAGCTGGGAAAGATCGATTATCTGGTGCAGGGAACGATCTATCCCGATATTTTAGAGAGCCAATCCGACAAAGGCGTAGTCAAATCCCACCACAATGTGGGCGGCCTGCCTGAGGATTTCGATTTTGATCTGGTAGAACCTGTGAAATATCTGTTTAAGGATGAGGTTCGCGAAGTTGGTGAGATCCTGGGCTTGCCTTATGAACAGGTTTGGCGTCAACCATTCCCCGGCCCTGGTTTGGGCGTCAGAGTAGTGGGTGCTATTACCCGCGATAAAGTACGGATCGTTCGTGAATCCGATGCCATATTCAGGGATGAGATCAAGGAAGCCGGGCTGGATCGGGAGATCTGGCAGTACTTCACCGTGTGCCCCGGAACCAAATCCGTCGGTGTTGCAGACGGCTGCAGAACTTACGGACAGGCAGTGGTCCTTCGTGCCATCTTGAGCACCGATGCAATGGCAGCAGAAGTTGCAAAACTGCCATATGACCTACTTGAGAAAATCACCCTTCGCATCACGAGCGAGGTGGAAGGCGTCAATCGTGTCATGTATGACATCACACCGAAGCCGCCGGGAACCATTGAGTGGGAGTAATACGGTTTTCGATTTGGAATGAAATAACGCGGAATAGAACAACAAGAGCTAGCTGATGAAACGTGTCAGTTAGCTTTTAGTTATTTTCGCCTTCTATGTGTTTTACCTCCATCGATAAGTTTGACTTAACATTGTAAGGTGTTTATAATTTTATGTAAAAATGAACTACTATTAGTGATCAATTATATGTTGCAGAGGAGACTCGCAAGGAGGGAACAATGAGATACATCGATCTGAGAAGTGATACCGTTACTATGCCTACAGAGGAGATGCGCAAGGCCATGGCAGAGGCTGAGGTGGGCGACGATGTCTATGAAGACGATCCAACCGTAAACCGCCTGCAGGAGCTTGCGGCGGAGATGGTGGGCAAAGAAGCCGCCCTGTTCGTGCCCAGTGGCACCTTTGGCAATCAGCTCTGTGTTTTGACCCATACAAGAAGAGGCGATGAAGTGATCCTGGGTGAAGACTGCCATATCGTTCTCCATGAGGTGGGTGGAGCGGCAGTAATTGCAGGAGTTCAGCTCAGGACTCTAAAGAGCAATAACGGTATGCTCGACCCAGCTGATGTGGAAGCTGCCATACGCCCGGGCGATGATATTCATTATCCCCATACCGGGCTCATCTGTGTAGAGAACGCTCACGGACTTGGCACTGCGATCCCTGTTAACAACCTGCAGGCAATAAAGAAGATCGGTGAAGAACATGGGATTCCCGTTCATATGGACGGAGCCAGAATATTCAATGCGGCTGTTGCCCTGGGCGTGGATGCGAAGGAAATCGCTGCCTGTGCCGATTCCGTACAGTTCTGCCTGTCAAAGGGTCTGGCCGCACCGGTAGGCTCTCTGGTAGCGGGAACAAAGGAGTTTATCGAGATAGCCAGGAAGAACAGAAAGCTCATGGGAGGTGGCATGCGTCAGGCAGGAATCCTGGCTGCGGCAGGCATCATCGCTCTCGAAAAGATGACCAAACGCCTTCACATCGATCACGAAAACGCTGCCTATCTGGCGGATCAGCTCTCCCGCATCCCGGGAGTAAATGTGAAAGCGGATAGATTGGACATTAATATGGTATTCTTTGAAATGGAACCCGAAGTGATCCCTGAGCAGAAACTTATAGACCATTTCCTGAAAAACGGAATCAAAATCTGTGGCATCGAGGACGGAGAATGGCGCTTTGTGACCAATGTGGACGTAACCAGGGAGGACATAGACTTCGTTCTTGCGAAGTTCAGAGAGTGTCTGTAGGCGCAAAGCTGTAATAAAGCGGGAGGTAGATTGACATGAAGGTAGTCGCATTTAATGGAAGCCCGAAGCAAGCGGGAAACACTTATCAGGCAATAAAGCTGGTTGCCGAAGAACTGGAACAAGAGGGGGTCGAGGTCGAGATCGTCCATGTGGGTAATAAAGCCATACACGGATGCCTTTCCTGCGGAAAGTGCGTTAAGAACCGGGATGAAAGGTGCGGAATTGACGATGAAGTAAATGACTGGATCCAGAAAATGAAGGCCGCTGACGGCATCCTTTTTGGATCGCCCGTTCATTATTCGGGGATAGCGGGAAGCATGAAGTGCTTTATGGACAGGGCCTTTTATGTATGCGGCGTAAACGGAAACATGCTCAGGTATAAAGTTGGCGCATCCGTGGTTGCGGTGAGACGCTCCGGTGGAGTTGCAGCCTGCGATCAGCTGAATCACTTTCTCAGTTATAGCCAGATGCTGATACCGACTTCAAACTACTGGAATGTGATCTACGGTCAGAGGCCGGGAGAGGTTCTGCAGGATGAAGAAGGAAAGCAGATCATGAGGGTTCTTGGAAAAAATATGGCCTGGCTGCTGAAAATGGCACAAAATGCAAAAGGTCAGGTTCAAGAACCGGAAGCAGTCAAAAAGGTCTTTACGAACTTCATACGCTGATCTAATGGCGTTAATACACTGCTTCCATGGTTTCCATGGTTTTGACCTGTATAATAAAATAATCGGCAAGCGATAAACGCTTGCCGGTTTTCTTGTGTTAGTTTATAGGTCCTTCAGCCAGTCGCTCGCATCCCCGTCACCGGGCATCTGCCAATCCCCCCGGATCGATAGGCTCACGGTACCCACTTTTGGACCTTCGGGAGCGCAGCTGCGTTTGAATTGATGGGCGAAGAACCGGCTGTAGAAGATCTTCAGCCAATGGCGGATAAACTCCTCATCATATTCATCATTAAAAGCAGACTTTGCCATAGCCAGCAACTTGACAGGGGATGGTCCCTGGCGCAGCGTATGATACAGGAAGAAATCGTGAAGGATGTAGGGCCCTACCTTGTCTTCCGTCTTCTGAGCGATCTCGCCGCTTTCGTCCGGAGGCAGAAGCTCGGGAGAAACAGGGGTGTTCAGGACATCCAGAAGAGCAGCGGCAAGTTTCTCGTTGTCCTTACTGAAGGATGTGTCCTGATTGGGTCCTGTGAGGACAGAATCGATAAACCATTTTATCATGACTCGCATAACAGTCTTTGGGATCCCTGCGTTTACATTATACATAGCCATATGGTCACCGCTGTAAGTGCTCCACCCCAGTGCAGCTTCAGAAAGGTCACCGGTACCGATCTGGATACCCCCTTCCATGTTTGCGATATCCATCAATATTTGTGTGCGCTCTCTCGCCTGGGCGTTTTCATAGACTGTACTTTTCACCGACGGATCATGGGCTATGTCCTTAAAATGCTGCAGAACCGCTTCTTTTATCGGGATTTCGCGTATTTCAGTGCCCAATGCCTCCATCATGGACAAGGCGTTAGAATAGGTCTTTCCGGTAGTGCCGAAGCCCGGCATGGTTATGGCGATCACATCGGAAGCCGGTTTGTTCAGTAACTTCATAGCATTGACAGTCACCAGCAGTGCCAATGTAGAATCCAGACCACCGGAAACACCAAGAACTGCTTTCTTTGAACCGGTGTGTGAGAGGCGCCTGGCCAGTGCGGCGGATTGGATCTCAAAGGCTTCACGGCTGTTTTCTCTTGCTAATGATTCCTTTTCAGGTATAAAAGGAGTCTTGCTAAAGGCTCTCATTAAAGGAACATCCTCGCGCAGTAGTGGAAGCACCCGGAGTTCCTCCTCCATATAGGAAGGGGTTTCTGCGTTCTCCGTTGATGCATGGCTAAAACCAGCCGTTCCGATCCTCCCATTTATCAGCTTTTCGAAATCCAGATCACTGTAGGTTATTCTGCTGTCAAAGGAAGGGCCGGAACTCTCCTTCAATAGTGTACCGCCTTCGGAAATGACACAGTGACCGCTGTACACCTGATCCGATGTGGATTCAAAGACTCCTGCAGATGCATAAATGTAGCCACAGAGACAATCCCTGCTTTTCTGAAGGATCGAATAGCGCCTGCGCATGGAGGATCCTACCAGTTCCGGGCTTGCAGCGGAGTTGCAGAGGATATGTGCGCCTGCTATGCAAAGCTTTGCCCCAGGTGATGTGGGAGCAAAAAGGTCATCATCAACCTCCAATCCCAGAGCAATTCCGCTCTCGGCATCCCGGAAGACTATTTTACCGAAGGGGATCTGGCAGCCAAAGAGAGCAATTGTCTTTCTGCTGCATTCAACTTCTGCGCCGGGGCTGAACCAGCGGCTATCGCCGGAGCCTCTTGCTCCTGTGGGATAGTATTTGGGAACAATGCCTCTGATCAGGCCGTTTTGCAGCAGCATTGCACATTGCGCCAAGTGGTTATCGATTCTTAGATAGGTGCCCAGCACTAATGCAGCCCCCATCTTCTTTGTTGCCAAAGCTATTTTATTTATAGCAAGAAGCTGGTTTTTATAAAGGGAATCCTGAAAAAAGAGGTCTCCACAGCTGGCCCCTGTCAAACAAAGTGCAGGAAAGACGATAATGCCCGCCCCCTTGCCATAGGCTTCTTCAGCGCAACGAAGGATTTCATTACTGTTAAACTCGGTGTTTCCCACCTTTAATATCGGGGACGCTGCAGCTACGCGCATCATTCCTAAATTATTCATCTGTACTTTCTCCCATATACTTTGCCTATGCAAAGAGTCTGCAATATTGTGCCGGTTCGAAATGTATGCATAAACCTGATTACCGTTTGATTGCATCTATTATATACCAAAAAACGGGTTATCAAAATAGGTATTTGGTATTAAATAGTGCTCAGCAATGACGCTTGCCAGAGTTAGGGATCCTGTGATAGAATAGGAGAAATATAGGCGAATATAAATGCATGAATAAAGTGCATTTTGTATAAATATACAGACGTCTGATAAGAGTAATCAAGGAATGACGCCAAGGGAAGGAGAGAGACTATGAATAAGTACAAAAATGCATATTCAGAAATCACACAGGACATTGTGGAGCTGGCAGAACTGTGCAGACAGAAGAGCACTATAGATCCGGAGTATTACGGGAAATTTGAGGTAAAGCGGGGACTTCGCGATATAAACGGTAAGGGGGTCCTCACAGGTCTGACGGAGATTTCAGAGATCCAGGCCTTTGCAAAGGAAGGCGACCAACTGATACCTGCAGAAGGGAAACTTTTTTACAGGGGTATTGATGTTGAGCAGATCATTTCCGGTATTATTCGGGAAAAGCGGTTTGGGTTCGAGGAAGTGTCCTACCTCCTGCTTTATGGAGAGCTTCCGTCCGAAAATCAACTGAAGAAATTCACAGAGATTTTGGCGGGATACCGTACCCTACCGACAAACTTTGTCCGGGACGTGATCATGAAGGCCCCTACAAATGACATGATGAATACGCTGTCGCGAAGCGTGCTCACTTTGTTTGCCTACGATAATAACGCAAACGACATATCCTTGCCCAATGTCATGAGGCAATGCCTGCAGCTGATCGCCAATTTCCCGGTGCTTTCAGTGTATGGTTATCAGGCTTACAGCCATTACATCCAGGGGAACAGCCTTGTCATTCACACGCCGAAACCGGAGCTCTCGACAGCGGAGAATATACTGCACATGCTCCGGCCGGACAGCAAGTATTCGGAAATAGAGGCACATATTTTAGATGTAGCATTGATCCTCCATGCCGAGCATGGCGGCGGCAACAACTCCACCTTTACCACTCATGTAGTAACATCAAGCGGAGCGGATACCTACTCCACGATTGCTGCAGCGCTGAGTTCTCTGAAAGGACCGAAGCACGGCGGGGCCAATATTAAGGTTATCCAAATGTTTGAGCACATGAAGAAGGAAGTTGCCGACTGGAAAAATGAAAAGGAAGTCAGAAATTATCTTCAGGCGCTATTGCAGAAGAAGACTTTTGATAATGCCGGGCTCATTTACGGCATGGGGCATGCTGTCTATTCCTTGTCCGATCCCAGGGCCAATATTCTGAAATCCTTCGTCAAGGAGCTTTCTGAGGAAAAGGGAATGGAAGAAGAATTCCAGCTCTATTCTCTGGTCGAGAAACTTGCCCCTGAGGTGATTGCAGAGGAACGCAAGATCTACAAGGGGGTCAGTGCCAATGTGGACTTTTACAGCGGACTCGTCTATCATATGCTGGGTCTGCCGCTGGAACTCTTTACTCCCATCTTCGCCATTGCCCGTATCTCGGGATGGAGTGCCCACCGGGCCGAAGAGTTGGTAAATGGAGGCAAGATTATTCGTCCTGCCTATATGAGTGTGGCTAAGCATCAGAACTATGTACCTCTCGCGGAAAGGTAGTATGCAGTAGAATAGACCAATCCTTAACAGTACTAAAATCAGACATCAACATCGATCGCACAGGGAGCCTTTATGGTATCCCTGTTTCTATTGTTCTGCCAGAGCAACAACAAATTGGAGTATGAACAGATCTTTGTTGCCTTTCTCCTGCCAAAGCAACAACAAACTGAACTTTATGGGTCAAGTCCTTTTTTGTGTGTAAATTCGTTCGGCTACCTGTTCGTTTCCGGTGATAACGGATGTGTTGTGATGGTCGAACCGCATTTATTCCACGATCCTGTTGACATGGGGCCCCCGACCCTCTGGACTCCCTTTTTTAGGCAGAAATATACTGCTCTTTGGGCGTCTTTCTGCCGCCAAGAGTTTACCAGAGGGTCGGCCCCATATAAACAGGCTTTCGCGGCATAAACGCTTTTGCCCTGTAGGGCCTTTATCCAATCCTTCCATCACTGCTTTATGTAAAAGCCTTAAGCTGCTTTTAATAGCTTTACTTGTTCTTGAGCTATTTGAATTAGCCTTGGCTTGATTTCATTGATTGCAGCCATACATCTTTCTTTTGTAAACAATGCGTTTCTGGTACTCATTAAATCGTGCCTATCTATCAATACGGCCCCCATTAAACGATTTAAGGAGGCTACATTGGGAAAGATCCGAATGACTGCAGAACGCCTCTCTAACTCGCCATTTTCACGTTCGATGTAGTTTGATGTGCGTAGTGGGGTTCGCATTCCTTCCGGCAACCACATCACAGTCATTGCATCCTCAAATCCATTATCCAATAGTTCCATTGCCTTGGGAGCCACATCCTTGTAGTCATTGATAATCTCATCCCGAAGCTTCCTGGCCTCTTTCATAGTCTTTGCTGTAAACATATCACGAAGCTCTGTCTGTAATCCTGTCTGCTCTTTTTTTGGGGCTTCATGGAGGATGTTTTTTAAGAAATGGTATTGGCATCTTTGCCATGGCACCTCCGGGTAAACTCTCTTGAGGGCTGCAATCAAACCACTGTGAGCATCTGATGTGATCATGTTGATGTCAGTAAGCCCTCGATCCTTAAGGCTGGTTAAAAATTGTATCCATGTTGCCTCCGATTCCGTTTCGTAAGTATCAAACCCGATGATTTCCCTGCGACCATCTGCTGTGATTCCCATTGCAACCATGAAGGCTTTTGATACGATACTATGGTTCTCTCTTACCTTAAAATATTTCGCATCGGTTATCACAAACATATATGGCGTTGTAAGCGGACGATTTTTAAACTGGTTTACAATCTCATCCAAACGTTTGCACAGCTCGGATACCGTTGATTTCGAGAAGCTGGTCCCACACAATTCTTCTACTACATTTGTGACTTTTCGGGTCGAGACCCC
>Ga0209510_1004501_pt1 | contig 12225 bp, 14 predicted proteins | sample BiotimSIPDNA_FD_185749 | JGI IMG/M metagenome (GOLD analysis project Ga0209510, IMG submission 185749) | Anaerobic biogas reactor microbial communites from Washington, USA - Biogas_R1 time_0 SIP DNA (SPAdes) (version 2) | ecosystem: Engineered > Bioreactor > Anaerobic > Unclassified | place... | reverse complement strand
GTCGAACTGCATCAGGACGACGCGCAGCGCGGCCGTGATCGGCGCCGCCAGGAACATGCCCACAATGCCCCAGAGAAGCCCCCAGAACGACAGCGCCAGGACGACGGTCACGGGATGCAGATTCAGACCCTCGCCCTGCAGCTTCGGCTCGATGAAGTTGCCCAGGATGTTCTGGAGAATGCCCGGAACCGCCACGACCAGGACGATCATCCAGGGAGACGACTGGAACTGCACCACGGCGATGGGGATCGGCAGCAGCGTGGCAATGATCGAACCGATCGACGGGATGAAGTTGAGCAGAAACGCCAGGATCCCGAAGGCGCCGGCCAATTTCAGGCCGACGAACGTCAGGATCGACCAGACCAGCAGGCCGGTGATCGCAGAAACGATCACCTTGATGCCGACGTAGCGTCGAATCTTGTGCACTACCTCCGAATAGACCGGCGAGTGTTCGCTGTAGGGATTGCGGCCCAACAGCAGGAAGATCACAAAGATGATGACGAAGAACATGCCGGAAATCAGCCCGAGGATCGTTCCAAACGTATTGGTCACGATATTGAAGATGTAGTTCCTCATATCCATGACGATTCGCTTGGTGTCGATTCTCAACTCCTTGGCGGCCAGCCCGTCCGGGGAGATGACCTGTTCGAGCTCCTCCGGCAGGTTGGGCTCATCCCCCGCCTGCTCCGAATGGGGCCGCATCCCGAGCGTCGCCTTGTTTTCGGCCTCCTCCAGTAGAGGAAACAGCACGAATGGCTCCGGCTCACGCGGCGTCGGCGCGGGCACCCCGGGCGCCGCCGATGGCAGCGGGCCGGCGTCGTTCGGCGCTGCCGGCGGCGGCTCCTCCTGGCGATAAAGGTACTCGATCGGTTCGAGGATCTTGTCCGCCATGTACGCGAAGCTGGCGCTGTACTCCCCCGCTGTCAGGACGATGATCGTGGTCGCCTGGGCAACCAGAAGGAAGACCAGCACGATCACGGCCATCACCACGAGGAAGGTCGCGAGGATCCCGATGATGCGGGGCAGCCGCAGCCGCTTGACCAGGAAATCCTCAACGGGCGAAACCAGCGCCACGATGAACAGCGCCACGACGAAGGGGATCATCACCGCGCGGGTGTAGATCAGCGTGGTCGCCAGCGCCACCGCCGCCAGAATCACCAGGGACGCTGTCGTCAGCCACGTCTGTTCTTGTCGTTCGCGAATTACAGGCATTTGCTATCACTCGACTGGACCGAATGCACGACGCCTCCTGCGCATGCCGTCACGGCCACAACTCATCGACAGCGCACGAACTGACGTCTGTCGATCTGAAGCTCCGGCACAAACCGTCGCAGGTCTTCGAGAAACCGCAGGCCATCCGTCCAATATCCGGCGGTGGGCTTCAGATCGGGGCTCATCTTCCCGAAATAGTCGTTCATGCACTCCATCAGCAGTTCCCGAACGTACTTGCCGACCATCGACGCCAGAGCCACCGGCAGGTGCCGGTCGTCAGCCCCGACCTCGAAGCTCAAATGGACACATCGCGTGCGACCCTGCAGCACATATCGGCTGGTCCGCTCGGTTTCCTCCACGATTCGCAGTTCCATCTGTCCGAAACTGCGCAGGAGATGCTCGCGATAATGCATGCGTCCCCCCTGCCTGTCAATCAAAATGTGGATGTCCCGATCGGCAAACCGATCCATCAGGCCCTGCATCAGGCGCGTGGTCGTCACGAAGAGGACCTGCGATTTGTTCTTCATGCGTTCGACGAGCGTGTTGTAGTGACCGGCGTCCAGGCAATAGGCACAAACACCCATCAGCTTCGCCTGCCTGGTCGCCATGTCATCGGCGAAGACCCCCGAGGCAATCCGCAACTCGGCCCGATCCGAGGGCAGAGACCGGGATTCGGCCCCTCGATACCACGGGTATTCCATCACGCGAGGATGGCATTCCGGACACAGCCGCTTCAGCAGCCCGCTCAGGGTATCGGGCGACTGCCCGAGGCTTCGCATCGCGGCAAGGGTGGTCCGCTCCAGATGGCCCGGTCCCTCATCGCGCTTGTAGGCCTTCTTGCTGTCGGCGATCAGCAGCCGGCCGCCGAGGTGCTTGCGCGTCCTGCCGACGCTCTTGCGGAGAACCTGCCACAGATCGGCCTCGATGTGCTCGGGCGCCACGGCGAATGCACAGGAACAGACCACCAGCGGCCCCAGCAAAGGTCCGAACCCCGCCTCATCGATCCCCGCCAGAATGGTCATATGTCAGCCTTCGCCATTGCCATCCGCCCAAACGGGCTCCCACATACCTGTGCCGATGCCTCCCTCGCCGAGCAGCATCCCACCCGACGGCACGTGATAGCAGGAACACCGCAGTCTGTCAAGACGGCGTCTCGGCTCTGGCATGGGGTGTGTGAGAACCTCTTGGCATGGGGTATTGCGGCCAGCGACCAGGGACGAGCGATCAGATCCCGCCGGGATCAGGCGGATCTGGCCCGACGAAAGCGGCTGTAGAAGCCATAGCCGAGCAGGGCCAGGAGGGCGAAGGCGGAGGCGTGCTGGAAGAGGCTGGCGCCCATGTTGTGGACGTGGGTCGCGCCGGCCAATTCGATGTGGGGGGCAATGGCGTCGAGCAGGAAGCCGCCAGCGAGGGCGCAGACGGCGACGGTGATCAGGTAGAGAATCGCCGTGCGGCGGCCGAGGGTGTTCCAGATCGTGGCCAGGCCCGCGGCGTTCGTGACCGGGCCCGTCATGAGGAACACGAATGCGGCGCCGGGGCTCAGGCCCTTGAGGATCATCGCGGCAGCCAGGGGCACCGACCCGGAGGTGCACACATAGATAGGAATGCCGATCAGCATCATCACGAGCATGGCGGGCAGGCCCCGGCCCAGCTTCTGTGCAAAGAAGTCGTCCGGCACGAGCGCGGAGATCACGGCCGCGATTGCCAGGCCGACCAGCAGGGATTTGCCGATGTCGCGGGGCAGGGATAGGAAGCTATACCGCAGACCGTCGAGAAGCCGGCGTCTGGGCGTGACAAGAGGGTGACAGCAACATTTTCCAGCGGCTTGAGAACCGTCCGATTGCGGATGGACGGGATCGTGGTCTTCCCTGTCCGCGCCTTTGTCCTCCGGGGCATGTCCGAAGAGGCTTACGAGCAGGCCACCCACGAGACTGGTCACCAGCGCGGCCACCGGTGCGAAGATCGCGAAGACGGGACCCAAAAGACTGTAAGTCACCAGGATGCAGTCTACACCCGTCTGCGGCGTGGCCAGCAGGAACGAGATCGTCGCGCCCTTGCTGGCTCCGCGCTGATGGAGGGACATGGACACGGGGATTACGCCGCAGGAGCACAGAGGCATCGGAAGGCCGAACAGCGACGCCTTCAGAATAGGCACCATGCCTTTCCCGCCGAGGTGCCGCTCGACCATTTCCTGTGAGACAAAGATGGACAGCAGGCCGGCAACAAGGAATCCGAACAGCAGATAGGGCGACATCTGGGCTATCGTGGCCCAGAAATCCACCGTGATTTGACGCAACAGGTCAAACACGGCTCACCGCCCCATTTCCCGCCTCTACCGTGACGCTGCGAATCACGTCCCCCCGCAGGGAGACGGTGACGTCCTCGAACCCCATGGCCCGGCCGCTCCGCGCGATCGCTTCGCGGGCCACGCGCGTCAGGCCGGAGCAGCACGGCACTTCCATATGCACCACGGTCAGCGAGCGGATCGTATTGGCGCCGAGGATGTCCGCCAGCTTCTCGATGTAGAACTGGGCATCGTCGAGCTTGGGGCAGCCCATCGCCACGCTGCGGCCCTTGAGAAACCGCTGGTGGAAATCGCCCATCGCAAACGGCACGCAATCGGCCGCCAGCAGCAGATCCGCGTCGGCGAAATACGGCGCCGTCCGCGCCACCAGCTTCAACTGAATGGGCCAGTGCCCCAGTTGCGACGGGACCGCAGGCCCCTCGCCGTCGTCGGCAGGCTCCGCCTTCGCGGGGGCGTCGAAGTGGTGCATCGCCAGGCCCGGACAGGCGAACGCCGGCTCGGGCTTGCCCTCTCGTGCCAGATAGGCCTTGGTCGCCTCTTCATCGAACTCAGGCGCCTCGCGCTGCTCGATCGTGATGGCGTCCTGGGGGCAGTGCCCCAGGCACGCCCCCAGTCCGTCGCAGTAGGTTTCGCTGACCAGTTTGGCCTTGCCGTTGATGATCTTGATCGCGCCTTCGGCGCAGGCGCTGACGCACTGGCCGCAGCCGTTGCACTTTTCCTCATCGATTTTTACGATGTTCCGTACTGCCATGATACACCTCAATTCCTACGGGTCCGGAGTCGCCGCCGTCTTTCGTGACCCCGCTCGGCGGGGTACGGCCACGAACAAGAAGCATTCCTCATCCATGGCCAGCCCCCTCGACTGCACTTCGTTCCGCTCGGGGTGACAAGCAAGCGGCGACTAGTTCTCCTTCACCGTATGCGATCTCTGCTCGCTCACGTGGCGAGCGTAGCGGCGATATCGTCTTTCACATTGCCGATCGGCTTGATGTCGAACTTCTCGACGAGCACGTTGAGCACGTCCGGCGTGACGAAGGCCGGCAGGCTCGGTCCGAGGCGGATGTCTTTGACGCCCAGGTGCAGCAGGGTCAGCAGGATCGCCACCGCCTTCTGCTCGAACCACGAGAGGACCAGCGACAGCGGCAGGTCGTTGACGCCGCAGTTGAACGCGCCCGCCAATGCCACCGCGATCTGCACCGCCGAATAGGCGTCGTTGCACTGCCCGACGTCGAGCAGTCGCGGAATGCCGTCGATGTCGCCGAATTCGAGCTTGTTGAAGCGGTACTTGCCGCACGCCAGCGTCAGGATCACGCAGTCGTCGGGGACCTGCTCGGCGAACTCGGTGTAGTAGTTGCGTCCGGGCTTGGCCCCGTCGCAGCCACCGATCAGGTAGAAATGGCGGATCTTGCCCGCCTTGACCAGATCGATCACCTTGCCGGCGGCGTTCATCACCGCGTTGTGCCCGAAGCCGATGGTGATGTACTGGGCCGGCTCATCGGCGGCAAAGCCCGGCTGGGCCAGGGCCGAGGCGATGACCGGTGCGAAGTTGCGGTCGTCGATGTGCTTGACGCCGGGCCAGCCGACCAGGCCGAGCGTGAAAACGCGGTCCTTGTAGCTGTCCTTGGGCTTCATGATGCAGTTCGTCGTCATGACGATCGGGCCGGGGAACGCATCGAACTCGGTCCGCTGATTCTGCCAGGCGCCGCCGTAGTTGCCCGCCAGGTGTTTGTACTTCTTCAGGCCCGGATAGGCGTTGCACGGCAGCATCTCACCATGTGTGTAGACGTTGATCCCCTTGCCCTCGGTCTGCTTGAGCAATTCGTCGAGGTCTCGCAGGTCGTGGCCCGAGACCAGGATACACTTGCCCTTGACCGGCGTGACGCGGACCTGCGTCGGCTCGGGGTGGCCGTAAACGCCGGTGTTGGCGGCGTCGAGCAGCTCCATCGCGCGGAGGTTGATCTCGCCGGTCTTGAGGGCCTTGGCGAGCAGGTCGTTGACGTCGGCCGGACCGGTGGTCAGGTAGTCGAGCATCTCGTGGAAGTCCGCGTAGAGCTGGGGATCGTCTTTGCCGAGGATCTCCGCATGATCGACATACGCGGCGGCGCCCTTGAGGCCGTAGACGATCAGCTCCTGCAGGCCGGCCGGCGTGCCGCCGAGCTTGTCGATCCACTTGCTGATCGAGACGTCCTGCGCCTTGGCCAGCAGACCCTGAAGGTCGTCGGTGTTCTCCCACCATCGGACCGGACAGGAGAAGGTCTCGACCGTCTTGCCGGCCCGGCTTGCGGCCTGCTCGTAGAGCGACTGCGCCTTGGCCTTGATGATCGCCGCCTCCTGGAGAAACGTGCCGAACCAGCGAAGGTCGAAGTTCACGTTCGTGATCGTGCTGAACAGCGCCTTGACCATGAACACGTCGACGGCCCGGTCCCGGGCCCCCATCTCGTGGGCGCGGTACGCGTACCGCGAGATGTCCTTGGTCGCGTAGATCAGCAAATCCTGAAGCGCCGCCGTCTCCGGATCCTTGCCGCATGCCCCCATCGTCGTGCATCCCGTCCCCTTGGCCGTCTGCTCGCACTGATAACAAAACATAATTGCTCTCCTTTGATTAGTAATACTTCGTTCCGATGTTCGGCTCGTGTTGCATCCGTTCGTATCCCTGTCGTTGCTCCGCCGTCACAGCAACCTCGTAGTCTGCGCCGGCCGCGGGGTCTTGACGACCAGCACGCGGAAGACCCCGTCGCTCTCGTTGGACCAGGTGTGCGGGATCTTCGCCGGACTGTCAATCAACGTATCCGGTCCGGCTTCGCGCCGTTCGTCGCCGATCTCAACCACACCGCGGCCCTCGAGGACATAGAAGAATACGTCCACCGGCGTAACGTGCTTCTTGAGCGATTCGCCCGGATCCAGCGTGATGTGCATCACCTGGGCGTGCTCGGTATCGTACAGCTTGCTCACCCGGACGTTATGCAGATTCGGTGTTGCCGGGGCGGTCTTGGCTTCGATCGTCTTCATACTTCCGCCATCTCCTTACGGGTGCGTTCTAACGAATCATAACGAGCAGCATCTTGAACTGTTCGACGGCCGTTACCGAGTGCGGCACGTTCGCGGGCATGACAATCAACTCACCGGCGACAACGTCCTTCGCCTCGCCACCAATCACCAGATGCGCTCGCCCCTCGACGACCTGGACGACGGCGTCGTAGGGCGAGGTGTGCTCGCTGAGCTTCTGACCCTTGTCGAAGGCGAACAGGGTGATCGTCCCACTGGCCTTGTCCAGAATCGTCTTGCTGACGATCGAGTCGTCGGCATATCCCGCCAGGGCCGCCAGCGATTGGGCCCGGCCCACGCAGGCGTCCAGCAGCGTCGTTTGTTTCGTTCGTTCGGTCATGTGTTCCTCCCACGGCCTTGTGTGGTCTCGCGTTGCGGTCTGCGATTCTCGGCCAGTTCCGCCAACGTCACCGCACCGAGATACTCGTCCATCTGCTCCTGGAGCCGTCCGATCCGGGCCCGGATGGGACAGGTTTCCTGCCTTTCGCAGAAGCCGTCGCCCAGCAGGCATCGATTCAGCCGCAACGGGCCCTGGATCGCCGCAATCACATCGAGAATCGGCACATCCTCTGGCCGCCGGGCCAGGCGAAAGCCCCCCTTCGGCCCCATATCGCTTTCCACAAGTCCTTCCTTGTGAAGCTTTTGCATCAATTTGCACGCCAGTTGGTACGACACGTCTTCTTCATCCGACAACGCCCGGGTGGACACCGATCCATCCCCATAGCGCCCGGCCAAGTTCACCGCCAGACGCAGTGCGTAATCGGTATTGCGCCTCAATATGTCCATCCATTCCCACCTGACTTGCCACGTATCGCACAGGCCCACGACGGCCGGCTGTTCTATATAGGATTAATATAGTCCTACTTGTTCGCTCGTGCAAAGGAAAAATCGAAAAAAGCGGAGATTTTCTTTGGGCATGTCCCCGACGACCGGATTGGACGATCCATCGTCACGATTTTCTCGGCCCCAACAGAGAGTCTTGTGTTCAGGGGGCGGTCACGGGGCACGCGACGCTCAGGGCAGCAACCTGACGCCTTCGGCCCCGACGAAGGCCTGTGCGACATCCCATGCCTTCTGACGCGTCGAGACATCGGGGTAACGCGGGATCGCGGTGACACCGAGGCGCCCCAGCAAACGGGCCGCATCGACGCGGGCCTGCTGCGCCAGATTGGCCGCCTCGCCGAGAAGCCGCGTCGACTCCTGCGGCGAATGAAATCCCATGCCGTTTGTCGCCGAGACGTAGTCCCAGCGGAACTGCGCGCTGCGAATCAGTGACCGCGCCGCCTTCAGGTCGTCGTCGCTCGCCCCCGCCTGCTTTGCCGCCGCCACGTCGAAGTGCGCATGCACCAGCGCCTCTTCGGCCTGCAACATGGCGTCACTGACCTTGGTCTGCATGCCCTCGACGCGCGTGCGGACGTCGTCTTCGCTCCAACGGTGGCAGACGGCGCAACTGTTGGCGATGTTCAGCAGCGGGCTCTGGACGTGGTGGTCGGTGAACTTGACGCCGCCTTCGGTACGGTACGGCATGTGACAATCCGCACAGGCGACATCGCGAAACGAGTGCACGCCTGTCCGGTAGAGTTCGTAGTCCGGATGCTGGGCCTTGACGATTCGCGTGCCGGAGATCGGATGCACGTAATCGGCGAAGTCGATGGCATCATAGTAGGCCAGCATCTCGTCGGCCGTCGTCCCCTTGGCCCAGGGAAACACCAGGTAGTTCTTCAGTCCCGCCGACTCATCCGTCTTGAAATAGTACTCGGCGTGACATTGCGAGCACACCAGAGAGCGCATCTCCTGATGGGTGGCCTCGTCGATGTCGCGGCCCATGGCGGCGAAGGCCTCGCGCAGGGCCGGACGGGTGATGCGAAGCCGCAGCGTCTCGGGGTCGTGGCAGTCCTGGCAGCCGATCGGGTGCTTGACCTCGTCGGCCAGGTCGTGGAAGTTGGCGGCGTAGAACTCCTTGACGCCCATTCGATTCATCAGCCGGGGCACGTCCGTGCTCTTGCAGCTCCAGCAGGTGCCGGCCTGGAACGGCGTCGTGATCCGGGCAGTCTCGCGCACATCGTGTGCGGCGTAGTAGTGCCCTCGCGCCTGGAGATACTCCTTGCTGAACCCATAGCCGGCGAACAGGATCACCTGATGCGGGTCCTCTTCGAGGTAGTCGCGCGGGTCGGCCCCGCCGAACTTCGTCTTCGTTTCGGTGATGCGGGTCCGCAGATACGACTCGTACTGCCTCGGATAGCTCTGCCCCCAGACCGCGTTGTCCGGCTCCCACTCGGCGATCGGCGTGGCCACCATCGTGGGGCGCTGGGCCTCCCACCGCCGCTCCATGATCGAGACCGCCAGCAACCCGATCACGAGCACCGCCCCGGCCGCCGAGACGAGGACCGCGGCGCCCGCCCACAACGGCAGCGGACCGGCACTGGTCGTAAAGAGCTTCGACTTGTTCTGGGAAGACCCTGACGCCATCACTGGCCCCCTTTCCTGATCCAATCGAGTCCCGCATCGGGTAACGCCGGCCGCAGCATCGACGGGCTCGTCGAGAGGCTGCGGACCGAGCCGTGGATGTTCTCATGGCAATCCCAGCATCGCCGCTCGTCCGACGCCGCCAGCCGGACCATTGCCAACTGGTCGCTGTGGCAGCGGATGCAGTTGCTCTGGACGACCGGCACCGCCGGCGCCGACAGCTCCAGCACCTGCGGCTCTTTCCGCAGCGTGAAGACGTACGAGTGCTTCATCCCGTCGCGGGCCTTGTAGGCGTACTTGGCCGCGACGTTGTGATGCGGCACGTGGCAATCAACGCACGCGGCCACCCGCCCGTGGCTGCCCCGCTGCCAACTGGCATACGCGTCGGTCATGACATGACAGTTGATGCACGTCAGCGGGCTGTCCGATAGATACGACGTCGCGTTGGCCACGCGGACCAGCAGCAGCGCCAGCCCGACCGCCGCTCCCGCCAGCCCGTAGATCCCCACCTGCCAGGCCCTCGGCAGACCCGAAAGCCCCACGATCGACATGACCCAACGCCACAGTTCCATGCCGCGAATCATACGCCCGACGGCCACCGCCCGCAATCCCCACGGATCGAGGTTTTTCCCCGATGCCGCGCCAGGCCCGCAGACCGGGCGGGTTTGAAGTGCGAAGCTTCAAGTGTCAAGAACAGGCGCAACCGAACCATTGCCAGACAATCCCGACCGACCACGACGTCGCGTGCTCCGGTGCGACGGCATCAGGGTCTGCGATCAAGCGGCAACGCCGTAACACGTACGTGCTTCGTGTCCACCACGCAGATCGATCTGTCCAGAAGTTCCGAGGGGACTCTTCCAAGGACACCTGCGAGCAGATCGCACATCTCCCGGTCGGAGTAATTCCCTCCGCAAAACAGGATCAATCCGGGTCCCTCCGCCATGCTGAGTGCCAGGAGCCGAGCGAAATCCAGGTCCGCCATGATGATGACTCGATTCTCACGGCGAGCGATATCAGGCAATTCGGCGTCTGAGGCACGGCCTCTTCCGATCTGGTGGGCGTGGACCCCTTCGTGTCCGTGGGCCTCAAGTATGTCGAGCAGTGCCGACGAGACAGGCATATCGAGCAGAAACTTCATGAGGCGAACTTGAAGACCTGTTCATCGGCCAGAAAAGCCGCATAGTTCAACGCTTCCTGGATGTCTTCGGCCTCCAGATAGGGGTAGGCCTGTAGAATGGACTCTCGCGTTTCCCCTGAGGCCAACAACCCCAACAGACGTGAGACCGGGAAGCGCAACCCGCGAATCGTGGGCTTACCCCCGCAGATCTCGGGGTCCGTCGTAATGCGTTGAAACGTCATAACTGGTATCTCCTATCAAGATCGCCCCCCCATTATACCACGATCTCTGCCCGAAGCCTTCACACTTGACACTTGAAACTTCAAACCCCAGTGGCCGGTGGCGGGCAAGAGACGCAGTGCGGCGGAGTCCTGGCGATGCCCGCGTTCGAAAAGCGAGCATCCGCCCTTGCCCTGTCCGGCCGGACGGGCTACCATTGTGGCCGAAGGTCGGAGACAATCGCATGACGCCAGTGCAAGAGACACAGGATCGGCGGAAAGCAACCTGTGCCGCAAAACACGTATGGTACCCCGAATGGGGTCGCGAATTGCCTATACGAGACGCCCGGGAGCGAGAATGGATCCTCCTGCAATTCCCGCTCGCACCCAGCAGGCTCCTCCTCAGTCCTGCCCTTAGGCGTTGTTGATGGTTGTCATCGTATTGAAGGAGTCGCATATGAAGACCCTGGTAAGAGTGTTAGGCGTCTATCAGCTACTACTGTCTGCCTTTAGCCTTGTCTTTCTCATTGTTGCGTTCATCGTGGTCTTTCGATCAGATCCCGATGTTCACATCCATTGGTTCCCGATGGTCTGCGTGATTCTCCTGTGTGGAACCGGAGCAGGCATTTGTGCCGTGAATGGCGTTCGGTGGATTGCTGCAGGCTCCACACGACCTCTCGTCCGGTGGAAGGGACTGACACCGATCAGCATCCTGTTCACGGTACTCCTTACACTCATTGGGGCGGCAGCGCTTGCTCGCACAGACTGGAGGTCTGTCTCCCAGACACGGTTGACATCTCAAGAACACCCTCTTCTCTGGCAGAAGGCGCCCGGCTTCTCGGCCATCGACATCAGTGGGCATGCTGTCGATTCGTCCAACCTGATCGGCAGATACGTGTTGCTGGACTTCTGGGCCTCATGGTGCAGTCCCTGCGTGAATGCCTTGCCGGATGTACAGCGCGCAAGAGAGACGTTTCCGGAAGACAAGCTCGTAGTACTGGGCATCAGCAGAGACTGGGACATTGGCAGCCTCAAGAGCTTTCTCGCACGCCACGACTACACCTTCACACACATCTTCGATGATCGCGGGGAGATATCTGCATTATACTCCGTGTCCGCGATACCCATGAACTTCCTCATCGATCCCAACGGGACCATTGTGGCTGCCAACATGCGAGGAAGAACGTTGCTGGCGGTCCTGTCTTCACACATGAGAAAGTAGCTCAAAGGGCCGGAGCATCCTAATGTAGGACAGCCATCCATTTCTGCGCGTCATAACAGACGACTGGCCACGGTATTGCCCCGGACTGAGCGCATTGACCCGAATCTCCGGGCACCAAGTCGTTCAAGAAACTGGGGGGCTATAAGGGACGCACCCCGGTTTCTGATTTGTCTTTCGGCTGACCGGTGGCGGAGCCGTCTGTCCAGCGGGTATGTTCGCGGCTCGTGCAGACTTCGAGAGGGACAATCACCTGTCTTGTTCATCTCTCGTCGCGTGGTCGCGGTTTCTTGGTTTCGCACGTCTCTCGGTCCTCGCTGCACGCCGGGGCGCTTCTGCGGCCCGGGCTCGTTGGGGGTATTGTCGGTGAAGGATGGGGGCAGGGCAAGGGGAAAATGCCGTATCTCGAATCTCTCCTCGACTTCGCTCGGAGCAGGCTTCTCTCGTATCTCGCGATGGAACGGCGGCGGGAATGTCAGGGGGGCTTGGTTTTCGACGTTGCGCGGGCGGACGGAGACGGCACTAAAGGGTGTAGAGAGCATTGCTTCGGCGCGGTTTTCATATCAGAGGGCGCCGGCGATATGCTATAATAGTGGCGCGTATGAAAGGAAAGGATCGCACCGTGAAAAGAGCCAATCGGATC
>Ga0209510_1004500_pt1 | contig 12228 bp, 1 predicted proteins | sample BiotimSIPDNA_FD_185749 | JGI IMG/M metagenome (GOLD analysis project Ga0209510, IMG submission 185749) | Anaerobic biogas reactor microbial communites from Washington, USA - Biogas_R1 time_0 SIP DNA (SPAdes) (version 2) | ecosystem: Engineered > Bioreactor > Anaerobic > Unclassified | place... | reverse complement strand
CACGGTGCCGCCATGTCCGGCAGGGTCACGGTGTAGTACCCGTTGAAATTCGTGGCCGAAGCCCGCATGTCCGCATCGCTCCAAACATTGCGGTACATCACCGCATCCACCCCGACGGCCCGGTTGTTTGCCACCCCCAGCCCGGCCGGGCTGCTGATGCCTCCCGCCGGCTCCACCACGATGGTCAGGGGCAAGGTCGCACGCCCGGCCACGGCGTTTCCCGCAAACGAGAAACCGTCTGCCGCATTGCTCCCGGCGGCATACGACGAGGCGCGGAAACTGTAATGGACGCCCCCCGCCGACAGCTTCCCGCTGATTTTGCCCTGCCGGCTCACGGTCATGACCGCCGACCCGATGTCCGGATTGCCCGCAATGAGGCACCAGCCGTTGTACGAACCCCAGGCCCACGCCGGCAGCGGTTCCACCGTCAAGGTGAAGGCCACGGGCACGGCCACCTTGCCGGCGGTATTTCGTGCATGGATGGTCACGAGTTTGTTCGTCACCGGTATCGTGGGCGTGCCGAGGATCGACTTGCTCGCCGCATTGTATTTCAGCCCCGCCGGCAACCCGGTCACCGTCACGGTCGGCAGGCTTTCCGAGGTGATGTCCAGCGGCAACCCGAAGGGTACACCGACCATCGCAACTTGATGCCCCGGATTTCCGATCGCCGGCGGCGGGATGATGGCCGTGACCCCAAAGGTTGCCGTCACCGACAGGTGTACATTCGGCATCGTCAGTTTACGCGCAGAGACCTGGGACCCATCCTCCCAGTGCAAGAAGGTGTGACCCGGGGCGGGCCGCGGAGTCAGAGCGATCCGTATCCCCGGAGCATAGAGACCCGCGCCGGCAACGGTTCCCCCGCCGCCGGGAACCTCTGCGGTCAACCGAGCCTTGGCACTGCCGACAACCTGGCGAACCGCTCCCGCCCCCCCCGTGAAACTGACCCGTTGCTTGTCGCTCCCTGCCACGGCCGGGTTGTACCGGACAGTCACGGACTGGCTCTGCCCTGGCCCCAGCGTGTAGCTTCCGCCGGAGACAATGGTAAACGGCGCCGGCACGGTGGCCGCACCGGCCAGCGGGCTCCCGCCGGAGTTCTTCACGATGAACGTCCGGTCGGCCGAAGTACCGAGTTCGAGCGTGCCGAAACTCCAGGAAGCGGGAGATACCGTCAGAACCGGATTCCCCGCCTGGGTGACCCTTACGACGACCGGACTGCCAAATGCGCTGGGCGCCGTGACCGTCACCGTGGCCGAACGAGCTGTCCGGCCAGGGTTGGCCGCATAGGAGACAACGACTGTTCCGGTGTTGGTGCCCTTGCTCCCGGCCACAATGGTCAGCCATGTCGCGGATTTGGCCGCGGCATACGCCAGCGTCCCCTTCCCCGTGTTGGTCACAGCCATCACCATTGTCCCTGCAGCATAACTGAGTGACTGGTTTGTCGGCGTCACGGTCAAGATGGGCGGGATGGTGTAGACCACGTGCAGGGTATCGGTCGCGGCATTGCCGGCTGAATCATAGGCGGTGGCCGAAATCAGATTGGCACCCTCCTCGAGTGCCAAGCCGGTCACACGCCATTTGGTTGTGCCTTCGGCCACCTTCTCCGCTCCGTTCCGGCTGTTATGGACAACCACTTGTTTCACACCGATGCCGTCCAGCGCGGTACCCGCCAGGTCCAATGGATTCGTTGTTGTCGCACAGTTTGGCGCGATCGTCGGTCTGGTCATCTGGATGGAGGGCGGGGTGTGATCCAGCACCATGTGCGTGCGGATCTGCGTGCCGGGATCACCCAGCAGAACACTGGCCGCAACCACCCAGGGCGTGATGCTGTGGTTTTCAGCCTCCAAGGCGAACATGACCAAATCGCCCAGGCGGACATCATGGTTCAACATCAGATTATCCAGAAGAGTCCGGGAGGCATCCTCGGAAACGGACAACGAAGATTGCATGGCCGAAGCCCAGACGGCCACCGCCCCGCCCGCCGCCTCGGCCAGGAAGCCAGTTCCGATGCAGCGATCCGTTGGCGCGGGTTTGGAAAAATTATTCAGCAAACAGGTCCCGGCCAGCAATAAAGGGGCGCGCATGCGGTTGGTCAAGGCCGGCATATCGGACTGACTGATGCTATGCCGGAAAAACCAATCGCCCGAACCCAGCGCGATATTGTTTCCATGGCCTAGATAGACCGCCAGTGCCGGGCCGGAGTTCATCGCGGCGATGAAGCCCGTACGCATGGGCTCACGCGCGGCAGACGTCCGGTTCAGATGCTGCACGCGAATCCCGGGCGGAATGCTTTTGGCAAGCCGCAGGCATGCTTGCGAAAAGGTTTTGTTTCCATCCCAGTCCGCGACCAGCAGCACCTTGGATTTCCATGCATCCGCCGCTTCATGCGCGAGGATGCGATTGATCATGCGCGCCAGCGCTTCCGGAGATTGGGCGGGCAGCCGGCCGATGGCACAATCCGGCATCCCGTCTCCATCCGTGTCCGCCAAGGGATTATCCAGGCCAATGGCGACCACCGACCGGTCCAAGTCGGAGTACACGCGCTGCAGCAAGGGGGGCACATGGTTGGGACGCGTCAGGCCCTGGTCAAAGTGGTCATGGTAATCCAGGTGTCCGTCCCCAGCCAGACAGACGTAGGCTGGGGGGACAGTCCAATTCGCACGGGCATACGCCAGGAACCGGGCGATGGCCCGGGGATCGCGGCGGCCGCAAGCAAATGCATCATACAGTTCCTCCAGCGGCACCAGGATGGAATCCAGCCCCTGTCCGCGGCGATGCATCACCAGTGTGGCGGCGACATTGGTCAATGCCTGCGGGGTGATGACCAGATGCGGGGCACCGGCATTGGGTTGATCCCAACCGGAATGGCATGCGCCCTCCATCCGTTCGGGCGATTTGGTGCCGGCCGCGGCCAGAAAACGGCGGAGGGTGCCGCCCCCGATCATCCAGGAGGCGCGCCATGAGGCGCCTTCCGGGGCCACCGTCGCCTTGATTTCGACGGGCCGCAAAGGATCCGTAACATCCATCACCCGGATGGCGGAATTGGAGAAACCTCTCACCGTCACAAGATCCGTCCCAGGTTCTGGCTGAAACTGCAATTGATCGTCATGGGCCTGCAGCCGCCGGGCATAGCGAACTTCCAGCGCATCCACATACATCAGATTGGTGGCCACCCCCGTTGCCCGCAGGCCTTCAATCGAGATGGCCAGCCGGGTTCCCGTGAGATTCGTAGCCATACCGGATTGGGACAGGCGCTCGGCGCCGGACCATTGGCGATCATCCAGAAGCTGCCCGTCAGCCAGCAGGCGCGTGCGATTTTCGAATGCCGCCGGACCGTCATGACCGCTTGCCAAATAAGCCGTCACCATGGCTTCCCGGACGTCCGGATGCCGATCGATCAGCGGCACCTCGCACGTCCAGAGCCAATCCGTGAGCGGCGCCGTCAGTTGCTGCCCAAACCACATGAAATAATCATCTTCCAGTCCGCCATGCAGATTGGGGCGGAACAATATGTTTTGTTCAACGCGGGTCGATTCCCAGAACCACGGCTCGATTGCAATCTCCGACGTGGCCTGATCCGCCGATGCCATCGCCAAACCGGGACCAGGCTCCAGCCAATAGACATTGCGATCGGTATAGATGTCCCGGTACGCCTGGCCGAAGAACAGCAGGGCCGCGTCTCCCGATTCGGCCCGCCAGGCCACAGCGGTTCCGCCGCAAGACAGCACAAAGTTGGTCTGAGCGATGGCCTGCCTGGCCTGCACCTCGGCCCAGCCCGTTAGCCCGTCGGCAATTTGGCTTGCGGATATGCGGTAGAGGCCGCTGTCGGCCACCACGAGGCGGAGGCAACTGTGCCTCGTGGCCGACATCGTTTTCCTCACCGAACACCCCCCCCCCATAGCTTGGATCGAAATGGCCGCCCAAACCGCTATCCGCACCCGGAAAACAGCCCTGGTTACTGAGAAAGCCAGTTGAGGCGATCTCCTGCCCGCGGATGACTTATGGCTCTTCATCAAAAACCCGGATAAGCTGAAAATACATTTGCGGTTTTGCCAAATCAAGTGGAAGAGTGACATTCACGATGCTGCTTGTGGCGAGGATAAAGGGTTCCAGCGGTTCAAAATCCTCCAGCAGGGAGGTGGTCCACTTCACGCAATAGAGCTCATTGGACATACTGTCCCAGGTCAGTTCAAGGCCAGCAGTCAACCTGCGAATATCCGCAATGGGTGTTTCTGAGGAATTCCACACGCCCGTGTTGACCACTTGGATATCCGCCGTCGCCGAATTCCCAAACACATCGGCGGCCACCACAGATATCAGATTAGTGCCTTCCGCCAGCGGCAGCCCCGCTACGGACCAATTCGTGGTTCCGTTGGCCCGGATTTCTTCCGCGATCCGGTTATTCCACACGATAACCTGTGCGACCCCACTGTAGTCGGTGGCCAACCCGGCGACATTCACATGACCGGCCACGGTAGTAAAGACCGGTCCGTTCGTGGGGCTGGCAATCGAGATGACGGGTGGCATCATGCCCCAAACCACCTCAAGAGCGGCGGTCGCCGAGTTTCCGGCGGAATCCATGGCCATGGCGGTCAGCAGGTTGGTTCCTTCCGACAAGGGCAGCCCCGTCACGCTCCAATGGGTTGTCCCCGTGGCCGGAAACTCGCCTGCCACCCGGCTGTTGCGCACCCAGACCTTCCAGATGCCGTTGGAATCGGAACAGATCCCCCCCAGATCCAGGAAATTGGTTCCGGCGGCAAAACAGGAGGCGGAGGTGGGCGACATAATCTGGATGCCGGGCGGAATCTGATCCGCGGCAAGGCCGGTCCGAATGCCCATGCCGGGATCGCCCAGCAGGACACTGGTTCCCACGAGCCAGGGATAAGGACTTTGCCGCTCCGCCTCGAGGGCGGCGCGAATCAGATCGCCAAGGAGTGCTTCACTGTCCTGGTACAACTCGTCCAGGATGATCCGGGTGGTGTCTTCCGAAACCGACAAGGTGGCTTCTGTGGCCGAAGCCCAGACGGCGACGGCCCCCCCCGGTGCCGTTTCCAAGAAACCCTTGCCGATGCAACGGTCAGTGAGGGCAGGTTTTGAGAAGTTATTCAGCAGGCAGGTCCCGGCCAGCAGGAGCGGCCCCCGAATCCGGTTGGTCAGTCCGGCCATGTCGGATGTGCTCGCCGTGTGACGGAAAAACCAGCTGCCATCCCCAAGGGCGATGTTGTTGCCATGGCCCAGATAGACCGCCAGGGGCACACTCGAGTTCAACGCCTTCAGGAAATCCGTCCGCATGGGCTCCAGCGTCGTGCCGGTCCGGTTGAGATGCACAGGGGCGATGGCCGGCGGCGCCCGGGTAGCCAGTCGTTCGCACGCCATTTGGAAATCGTGGTTCACATCGTAATCGGCAATGAACAGAGCGTTGGTTTTCCAGTCATCACGGGATTCATGGGCGATGATCCGCTCAATCATGCGTGCCAAGGCGTTGGTGGTCTGCGCCGGCAGCCGTCCGATGGCGCAGTTGGGAGTTCCATCGCCATCTGTGTCGGCCAGCGGATTATCTAGGCCCAGAACCATATGCACGCCTTCCCGCCCATCATAGATCTGTTCCAGTATTGGCGGCAGATGGTTGGGCCGGGTGCTGGCCTGACCGAAATTGTCGTAGTAATCCACATGTCCATCCCCCGCCAGGCAGACGTAGGCCGGCGGGACGGTCCAATTTGTCCGGGCTTGGGCCAGGAAACGGATGATGGCACGTGGATCACGGCGGCCGAAGGCAAATGCATCGTTCAATTCTTCCACAGGCACCAGCAGCGAATCCAGTCCATGCTGTACGCGATGCGCCACCAGCGCCGCGGCCGTGTTGGTCATGGCCTGGGATGCAATGACCAGGTGCGGGGCCCCGGTCATGGGCCCGTCCCATCCCGCATCGGTCACGCCCTCGATTCGTTCCGGCAGCCACGTCGTGGCTGTCGCCAGAAAGCAACTGCCCGTCCCGACATTCGTCGTCCAGGATACGCGCCAGGATGCGTCGTCCGGCGCAATGGTCGCCACAACCTCCACCGGTCGCAACGGATCCTGTACATCGAAGACCCGGATGGCCGAACTGGAGAACCCGCGAACGGTCAGCAAATTCGTGCCGGCTTCCGGTTGAAACAGCAGAGAATTGTTCCGGGCCAGCATTCGCCGCGCGTAGCGCACATCGAGAGCGTCAATGTATACTAGTATGCTGGGTATATTTAACTCCCGCTGGAACTCGATGCGAATGGTCACAGAGGTGCCGGACAGATTCGTGTACCCGCCCGATTGCGCCAGTCGTCCCCGTCCGGGCCAGAGGCGGTCATCGAGTAATTCGCCCCCGGCATAGAGCCGAGTGTGATTCGTATAGGCCGGCTCTGTATCACCGATCAAATGCGCAGTCACCACGCCTTGTCTGGCGACCGGGTGAAGGTCCGTCAAGGGCACATTGGTGGTCCATTGCCAGGAGGTTTGGGGCGTCGTGATCAACTGCCCGGACCAAATAAAATAATCGTCTTCGACGGCACCTGTCAGGAACGGTCGGTAATAATCATTGTGCTCTGCGCGAGCCGTTTCCCAGAACCATGGATCGACGGCTGTCTCCGAAGTAACGCCGTTCCGGATCGGCATGGCCAGCCCCGGTCCGGACTCCAGCCAATACACATTCCGATCGGTATACATGTCGCGATATGCCTGTCCGAAGAACAGCAGGGCCGCGCCATCCGCCTCCGCGCGCCAGGCCACAGAAGTTCCTCCGCAGGAAAGTACGAAATTGGTCTGGACAATCCCTTGGGCAGCCTGCTGCTCGGTATACCCTGCGAAGACCGAAGCGATCTGGCCTGCCGTCAGGCGATAGAGCCCGTTGGTTTTCAGCACAATGCGCATCCGGTTGCCTTGAGCGGCTCGAACGGAAGCCGGGCTTGCCGTTTCCGGGAATGCATCGGCTGATCCGGTGCCGGGCTCGCTCCGGAACTCCGCGGTCGCATGCTCCACCTCACAGGCAGCGTCAGCCGTCGGCCATTCCTGCAGTTCCAGGTCAACGATCACCAGACGGCAAGTGATCCTGTTCCCGGCCGGAACTCGTGCGGTGGCATCATGAATGCGATAAACCGAATCTGGCGGATCGAACAATCCGGGGTCGACCCGGGTCTCGGTCAGGCGTATAAAACGTCCATCGGGCTGTTGGCGCTCCAGGTGCCAGCCTGTCATGCGCTCAGGTCCGGCGGCCCTTGTCCATTCGAACCAGACCCCACCGGTAGGATTTTCCAAAACCCGGATGGCGGCCACAGGGGGGGCGGCGCCTTCTGCCCGGGCCGTCCAAGTCCAGAAGCACGAGAACAGTACAATCCCAGCCAGACAAATCCGCTGGCGATGCCAGGCAGAGCCCGGCTTCTGGATATGCGGATATTGCATTTGCCGGCCTATATCCATGCCCCAAACCGCCAGGCCCGCAAGGTTATGGCTCCCTGCCGGTCATGATGACCTGGAAGAACAACTGGCGATCCCGCACATCCATCGGCAGGGTCAAAAGCGTATGTCCTTCCGTGGCCTGAACGGTTTGTTCCATGGGCAGGAATGGCCCGAACAGGCTTTCGGAGAGGGCAATCCGGTACAGGCGTCCCGGCACGCTGGCCCAGCCCAGTTGCATGCCGCCCGTGACCTTGCGCACATCCACGATCTGCAAGACGGAATCGCCATTCCGGGGATCCGTACCCGCCAGGTATTCCTGCCAGTTGGCCAAACCATCTTCGTCGGGATCGGCATCACGCCCGCTGATGACCGGATCGGCCAGTTCTTCCGGTGTGAAGTGGGCGGCCGCCCAATCATCGTAGGTGCGCCCGGCGCCATCTACGGTTAATTCGTATGGGCCATAGATGAGTTCATCTCCGTCGGTTTCCAGTTCGACCAGCCGCCAGAGATAGGTCTGACCGGAAACAGCTCCTGAATCCACTTCCTCGAAGATCACCGGCTCCGGCTCGAAAATGGGATATTGAACCAAGGAGGTGCTGATGCGCACCCACTCGGCGCCAACCTTGCGCTCGAGCCAGAACCCCGCCGTGCCCCAGGATTCGATTGTTTCCCATCGTACGATGGTCTGCCCGTCACGGGTGAAAGCCGCGACATCCCCGATCACGGCCAGCAACGTCCTCTCCCAATAGCCGAAGTCAGCATTGGTGAAGACTTCTCCGCACGCGAGTTGAATCGGCTCGGTGGTGCGGTTGTCGTCCTTGCCCTCCGGCAGAGGAAGCCCATAAAAGTCCGGATCCCCAGATTGCGTTAGACGCACTACCGGATTGTCAATGGTCATCGCGGCGTTATTGGTATCCACGACCACCACATAGGTTCCTGGTGGCAGGTTGGTGAAGAGGTAGAGCCCATCTGCATCGGTCGTGGCAGTGGCAACCCAGGAGGTGTAATTGCCGTTGTATTGCACATCCGCATGCAACAGCACTGGAATGTTGGCATATCCGATTTCACCTTCATCTTGGACGCCGTTGCCTTGGACGGGGAAAGCATCGTCCCGCCAAACCCGATCGCCGATTTCACCGGTGCAAATCACCATGATGGTTTGCGAGCAGGTATTGGCGTTTCCACACTCGTCCACGGCCTGGTAAGTGCGTGTGATGGTCTCCGGGCACATCTTCCCATCAGAGATGTCCCTCACCCATGTCACGATCACCGCACCACAGCTGTCGGAAGCCATGACCTCCGTGATGTCCGGTTCCGGTATGTCTTCGACACACTCAACTGTCACAGGCGGCGGGCAGTTGATCACCGGCGGAGTGATGTCCACTTTCCATGTATAGGTCACGGCCCCAGTTGCCGCGTTCCCGCAGGTGTCCGTCGCCGTATACGTGAAGGTCTGGCTCTTCGCGCAGTCGTCGCCGGTGATCTCACCCGGCTCGCACACGACTTCCACCAAGCCGTCGCATGCGTCGCGCGCCATCAGGTTGCCGTTGCACGTCGGTAGCGTCTCCGGATTGCAGCCCAAGTTCCCGCCTTCCGGCAGTTCCGGCAGCTCTGGCGCCGCCAGATCCACCTTCCACGTGTAGGTCACAGTTCCGGTCGCCGCGTTCCCGCAGGCGTCCGTCGCCGTGTACGTGAAGATCTGGCTCCGCGCGCAGGCCTCGCCCGCCACCTCGCCCGCGCTGCAGACCACCTCCACCTCGCCCGAACAGTTGTCCTGCGCCTTCAGCCCGTCCACGCAGGCCGGCGGCACCGGGTTGCAGCCCAAATCCCCGCCCGAAGGCAGTTGCGGCAGCACCGGCGGCGTTGTGTCCGCCACCGTGATCCGCTGCGTCCAGACCGTCGCGTTGCCGCATTCATCCGTCGCCGTCCATGTCCGCACCACCGTGCGGTTCTGGCAGCCATCGCCAATGGCCAGGGCCGACATCCGGCGCACCTGCCCTTCGGTCCATTCATTGGTGACCACCGCCACCGGACCGTCGCAGTTGTCTGTCGCCGTCAGCAGCGTCCAGGCCGGCGGCTCGCACTCCACCGTGTCATCCTGCGGCAGCGGCTCGTTGAACGCCGGCGCCTCGGTATCCACTTTCCACGTGTAGGTCACGGTCCCGGTCGCCGCGTTCCCGCAGGCGTCCGTCGCCGTGTACGTGAAGATCTGGCTCCGCGCGCAGGCCTCGCCCGCCACCTCGCCCGCGCTGCAGACCACCTCCACCTCGCCCGAACAGTTGTCCTGCGCCTTCAGCCCGTCCACGCAGGCCGGCGGCACCGGGTTGCAGCCCAAATCCCCGCCCGAAGGCAGTTGCGGCAGCACCGGCGGCGTTGTGTCCGCCACCGTGATCCGCTGCGTCCAGACCGTCGCGTTGCCGCATTCATCCGTCGCCGTCCATGTCCGCACCACCGTGCGGTTCTGGCAGCCATCGCCAATGGCCAGGGCCGACATCCGGCGCACCTGCCCTTCGGTCCATTCATTGGTGACCACCGCCACCGGACCGTCGCAGTTGTCTGTCGCCGTCAGCAGCGTCCAGGCCGGCGGCTCGCACTCCACCGTGTCATCCTGCGGCAGCGGCTCGTTGAACGCCGGCGCCTCGGTATCCACTTTCCACGTGTAGGTCACGGTCCCGGTCGCCGCGTTCCCGCAGGCGTCCGTATAGGTCCCCGTCCACGTCTGACTCCAGGCGCAGCCGTTGTTCGTCGGCCCGTCCGTCGCCACATCCGGCTCAAATTCGCCTGCGCAGTTGTCCCCACCCGTGAACACCGGCGCCTCCACCTGCGGGTTGCAGCCCAGATCGCCGCTGACCGCCGTCGTCCGGATCACCGGCTTCTCCGTGTCTTCCGTCCAAGTATAGGTCACGGACCCGGTCACTCCGTTTTCACAGGCGTCGGTCGCCGTGTAGATGAAAGTCCGGCTTCTGGCACATCCCTCGCTAATGATCTCGCCCGCCTGGCAAAGCACCGGCACTTGGCCGTCGCAGATATCGGATGCCATCAAGTTGTCATTGCACATTGGAGGAATCGGGTTGCAGCCGAGGTCTCCGCCTTCCGGCAGCGCCGGCAGCACTGGCGCGGTGGTATCCACCACGGTCACGATTTGAGTGGCCGCCACGATGTTGTCGCAATTGTCCGCCGCCGTCCACACGCGGCTCAGGATGGCCGGACAGGCGCCGTTGGTGGTTTCTTGGAACACCACTGGCACTTCGCCGATGCAATTGTCCATGGCTGTAACTTCCGCTGGCGGCGGTGGCGCGCATTCCACTGTCACATCCACTGGCACGCCTTCCAGCACCGGCGCGGTGGTATCCACCACGGTTATCCTTTGCGTCCAGATTACGGTATTCATGCAATGATCGCTCGCCATCCAGATCCGCAGGAGGGTATGATCCTCGCACACTGGCGTGTAGGCCGGTTTCGGAAGCTTCCGTTCGATGTAATCCACTGTCACAGCGCCGTCGCAGTTGTCGGAAGCCGTCAAGATCGGGGCCGGCGGCACTTCGTCGCATTCCACGGCGGTATCCTGCGGCAGTTCTTCGTTGAAGGTCGGAGCCATAGTATCCACTACCGTCACAATCTGCGTCGCCGCCACCATGTTCCCGCACTCGTCCGCCGCCGTCCATATACGGGTTACGATGGCCGGGCACATTCCGTTGGTCATGGCGCTGAAGGATACCGGCACTTCCGGATCACAGTTGTCGGTGGCCGTCACTTCCGGCGGGGCCGGTGCCACGCAATCCACGATTTCGTCCGCTGGAACACCAACCAGAACGGGTGCCTCGGTATCCGCCACCGTGATCCGCTGGGTATGAACAAGCAGGTTGTCGCAGTCGTCCGTAGCCGTCCACGACCTCAGCAAGACATAGTTCTGGGGACAATTGCCGGGTTCAACCGCATCCTCGTACGAAATCGTGATGATGCATCCGCATCCGCTCTCGGCCACGGCGACCCCGGTGTTGTTCGTGCCGATGTCGTCCGTGCACTCCAGCGTCAGGTCGGGCGGCGGCGTCAGGAACAGATTCCGGCAAACCACGGCGTCATCATCGTCCTGAACCGTAGTCCCGTCCGGACCCTGGCCGGTCGCCGTCGCCACATTCGTGAAGCTACCCGCAGCCAAATCGGCCTCCGTGATCGTATAAATATTGCTGAATGTCTGGCTGGCGCCCGGCACGAGGCTGATCGGTCCGAATGACAGGCCAAACAGCGGATCCACCACCGTCACGTTTGTCAGGGTCACGTTGCTAATATTCTTCACCGTGAACGTATAGAGAATCTCGTCGCCAACCGCATCATAGGTCGTTGGATCCGCCGTCTTCACGATCGAGATGCCGGTAGTCTGCTCCGCCGTCACCGTCTCGTCGTCGTCGTCCGTCACATCCGGACCGCTCGGCGGAGTGCCCGTCGCCACGGCCGTGTTGTCCACCTGCCCGGCATCCAGGTCCGCCTGCGTGATCGTATAGGTCGCCGTGAACGTCGTGCTGTCGCTCGCGCCCACCGCCAGGGAGGCCAGCGGACTGCCCATAACCGTCGCCTGCGGATCGGTCACCACCACGTTGTACAGCGTCACGTTGCCCGTGTTGCGCACGGTGAATATGTAGCTGATGATGTCCCCGACCTCGTCATAGCTCGCGGTCACCGCCGTCTTGACGATCTCGATCCCGGGCGCCTGCTCCGCCGTCACGACCGCGTCGTCGTCGTCTGTCACGTCGTCGCCAACAGGCGGTGTCCCCGTCGCCGTCGCGATGTTGGTGACTGCCCCGGCAT
>Ga0209510_1004494_pt1 | contig 12239 bp, 10 predicted proteins | sample BiotimSIPDNA_FD_185749 | JGI IMG/M metagenome (GOLD analysis project Ga0209510, IMG submission 185749) | Anaerobic biogas reactor microbial communites from Washington, USA - Biogas_R1 time_0 SIP DNA (SPAdes) (version 2) | ecosystem: Engineered > Bioreactor > Anaerobic > Unclassified | place... | reverse complement strand
TGAGCTCCTCTCTGGACGCGCCACAGACGGACTCTACAACACCTTTACCAACACCTGCTTGGCCAGCAATGGCAACCGCGTTGCGGGGCTGAACTTTGACGCTGGCCGCATCAACCAGTACGATCCGGAAGTATTCTCCCAGACGATGTTGGAGACGGCGGCGTTGCATGTCCTGGAAGACTACTCGGCAGACAGCACGACGTGCGGTCGAGCCGGCCATCGGGTTGCGCTCAGCGACTTGCCCGGCATCCGCGAAGGCTTCCATGTGCTGACCGAGGAGGTCTTGACTATTGACGATATGTTCATGGGAGACGCCGCCCAGCTCCCAGACCCGGTCGCCTATGTGTTCACCAACCTTGACACGCATACTAATGACATGCCCCTGGAAAGCGAGCTGTTCCAGGACTGGATGGTCGGCGCCTCCATGTGGGGAACGCAGCTTTGGTTCCCGGTGATTCGTGAAAACCTGGTTCCCAAGGGCTGGATCGGGATTCTGGCGGCGGCGCGGCACCTGGGGGTGGATCATGACATCGGGCAGGCCGTGCGCATGAACGGCCCGATGGGGCGCATCGGCGAAGTCGCTGGCGTCTTGGCGGCGCTGGCTGCGCAGGCCGGACATGGCGACTGCCTGGTTGTGCCGATTGAGAACCTGAAAAGACGCTTGGAGGACATCCCGGATCGGCGCGGCGACAACGAGGCTGTCTGGGGATTGCCGGTCGAGGCCATCCGCGCTGGCCTGGAATCAGACCGGCCAGGTTTCGCCATCTGGTCGGCGCGCCATCAGCGCCGGGTGGCGGAATTGCGAGCCTGGTATGCGGACGCTGCTCCGGGCAGCCATTTGCGTCGGCACGCTGCTATGGCCTTGGCGTTGCTGGGCGACCGTGCCGGCGTGGATGAACTGCGCCAGGCCGTCATTGAACGTGATGCCTTCCTGCCCCTCACCAGCCGCCATTCCAACCACCTGCGCGGCTATGCCTGCCTGTACTTGCTGGGACGGCTGCGCGATGTCGAATCGCTCGAACTCTTCTTTGATGTGCTGAAAGACGACGCTATCCAGAACAAGTACGAGTATCATACTCATGCCGTGGCAGCGCTGATCAAGGTTGGCGAAGCGCATTCGGACAAGCGCGCCGCCATAGCGGAGTTTTTGCGGATGCTGGCGGAAGACCCGGCCTGGGAATTGCGAGCCCGCTTGAAAGAGACGCAGAGCTACCCGCGCATTGACCAGCTGTTCCGGCTTCGCATCGCCGCTGTTCTGCGGCAATGGGGAGTGCCGAACCAGATTGGCCAGGTTGTCCTCGCCATGCCCCTTAACGCACACGACCGGGCACTCGCTGAAAAGTGCCTGGCGACACGGTGAAAGAGGCGAAGTGTGCCCCAATACCCAAAAATACAGTCTGAAAGAATGTGACTACGATGCGAATCGTCATTGACCACGTGAGCAAGTCCTTTGGCAAGGTCACCGCCTTGTCAGACGTCAGTTTGGAAATCGGGGACGGCGAGCTGTTTTTCCTGCTGGGGCCATCAGGCTGTGGCAAAACGACGCTGCTGCGCTGCCTAGGCGGATTTGAACAGCCGACAGCCGGTCGGATTTTTTTCGGGGACGAGGACGTCACCGGTGCGCCGGCGCACGAGCGCAATACCGCCATGGTGTTCCAGGGCTATGCGTTGTGGCCGCACATGACGGTCGAGGAAAACGTCGCCTTTGGCCTGGAAATGCGCCGGGTGACCGGGACTGAACGCGCCCGGCGGGTGGACGAGGCGCTGGCGCGCGTGCAAATCAGCGAGCTGCGGAACCGGCGGCCGAACGAGCTGTCCGGCGGCCAGCAGCAGCGCGTCGCCCTAGCCCGGACCTTAGTGGTGCAGCCAGGATGCCTGCTGCTTGACGAGCCGCTCGCCAACTTGGACGCTAAGCTTCGCCGCGACATGCGCCGCGAAATTCGCTCCCTGTGCAAGGAAAGTGGATTGACCGGCATCTATGTGACGCATGACCGCCAGGAAGCCCTGAGCATGGCAGACCGCGTTGCCGTGCTCAAGGACGGCGTCGTCCGCCAGGTGGCGTCACCCCAGGAACTATATCGCCGGCCAGCCAGCGCCTTCATCGCTAATTTCATTGGCGAGACGAATTTTCTGCGCGGCAAGGTCGTCGCCAAGGAAACCGGGCGGGTTTTGCTGGATGTGGCCGGGGTGCGCCTGGAGGCCGAGTCCTGCCCCGAGGCGTTTGGAATTGGCGCGGAAGTGGTCCTGTCGTTGCGGCCAGAAGCTCTGTTCCGGACATATTCGGCTGGCGAAGGCGCCAATCGGCTGCGGGTGACTGTCCGCGAGACGAGTTATCTTGGCGAAATTGCAGACCATATCGCCATGTCAGAGCAAGGGCAGGAAATTAAATTTTTCGAGTTGAACCCGGTCGGCGTGTTGCGCAGCGGCGAGGCGATCACCCTCGGCGTGGAGGCTCGCGACGTGGTGATCCTGCCCGAGGCGGATTGACTGGCGCGGGATGGGACTCCGCATGTAGTTCAGCTTCAGCTTGCAGTACGTTACAGCCTGGGGAGACGCTTGTAGTGGACGTGGTGGACGTGGTGGACGTTGTGGACAGCGGTTACAGCTTCTCGCCCCCGCGCCCCTTACGAATTATGAATTATGAATTATGAATTATGAATAATGAAATGCGCCTCAGCATTCAACATTCAGCATTCAGCATTCAGCATTCAGCATTCAGCATTCAGCCCCTCCCCCCTAGTTTTATGCGTGATTCAGAGCTACATTATTGATGCGTCTTCGCCAGTTAGCCAGGCCATTTTCTTTGCATTGTCGCAGCGGGTGTACGGCGTTGGTTAGGAGGATGGCGGCGCGTCCGGCTTTTGGATTGAACCAGATGGAGACGCCGGTGAATCCGCCGTGTCCGAAGCATTCTGGCGGCGCATCTTGACCAGCGGCTGGGCAGTCGCCTCCGAGGGAGTCCCATCCCAGGCAGCGCGAACTGTCAGGGACAAGCCCGGCGCGGGAGGTGAACAGGGCGACAGTCTCCGGCTTCAGAAAACGGCCGGTCGGGCCTTGGCCGCCTTGGAGCATCATGACCGCAAAGCGGAGCAGGTCAGAGATGTTGGCGAACAAGCCGGCATGGCCAGCGACGCCACCTAGCCAGCGGGCGTTTTCGTCGTGGACGACGCCCTGCCAGAATTCATTTTCCGAGCCGGATTTTTGTTCGGTGGGCAGGCAGCGGCTGCGCCAGTCTATAGGCGGGTTGTAGGTCGTGTGATGCATTTGCAGCGGCGTAAAGACCAGGTCACGCGCCAGTTGGTCAAGAGGCTGGTTGGCCATGCGCGTCAGCAGTTCGCCGAGAATTATCATCCCGAGGTCGGAATAGACGGCGGCGCGGCCAGGTTCCTTTGCCAGCGGGGTGGTGAGTACCAGGGTGCGTCGTTCTGCGGTGCTGGCGACGTCCGCATGGGTGCGGTGGAATGGCCGGCCAGCCGGCAGTCCAGCGCTATGCGCCAGCAGGTGTCGAACCGTGACTTGACAGCGCCAGGCGGCCTGCTCCGAGCTGTCAGCCTGGGCGAATTCAGGCAGGTAGTCGGTCACTGGCGCGTCCAGCGGCAGCTGGCCTTGTTCATGCAGAAGCATGGCGAGCGTTGTGGTGACGATGACTTTGGTCAAGGAAGCCAGGTCGAACAAATCGTCTGGCGAGACTGCCTGGGCCTTTTCATCGAAGCGATGGCGTCCAGCGCAGCTGACCCAGGTGGTTCCATCAGCGTCGGCGACGCCGAGCACGGCTGCTGGCCAGGCGCGTTCGGCGGCGGCCTCGGCTAACAGCTGCGGCAAGGGCGGGGGGCAGGGCGTAAATATAGTCATGATTCTGCCTTGATGAGCAGGGCGGCAAAGGCCCCGTCGTGTTTTAGGGTGGGGATGATCAGCCGTTGGGCGCGGCAATGGAATTCTGGATGGGATGCCAGGAAGGCTTTGACTTGCAGGTGATTTTCCTCGGGTTCCAGGCTGCATGTGCTGTAGACCAGGCGTCCGCCTGGTTTGACGCCCGGGGCAGCGGCGTTCAGGATGGCTTTTTGGAGAGCAGTCAGCTCTTGCAGCTTGGCGTTGGAGAAGGACCAGCGCACATCTGGTCGTCGTCGGATCACGCCGGTGTTGGTGCAGGGCACGTCAAGGAGGGCGGCGTCCATGGAAGCGGCGGGCAGCACGGCGCTGGCGGCGTCGGCTTCAGCTATGGAGACATTGCGGAAGGCGGCCAGGTTGCTGCGCAGGCGGTCGAGCTTGGCGGCGGCGCGGTCAAAGCCGTGCAGGGCGCCTTGTCCGCGCAGGGCTTCGGCCAGGAGGACGGCCTTGCCGCCAGGGGCGGCGCACAAGTCAGCCACGTTTTCGCCGGGCTGCGCCTGGAGCATGGCTGGCGCCAGGAGGGTGGACGGGTCCTGGATGTAGAATGGCGACCCTGGCGCCATCAGGCTGCCTATTTCCCCCTCGGCTAATTTCGGGGCGGTGAAAAGGACGGCGTCAGGTGCCCAATCTGGGGCGGGGAGCGGCGTTAACATGGTTGGAGTCGGTCGGTTGTCTGGCGGCCATTGCCGACGGCGGAAGACCGTCGTCGCCGGCTGGAGCAGGACGGCAGCCAGGGCGCTGAGCTGGGTCGGGGAGAAGTCTTTCCGCCAGCGCTTCCAGAGCAGTTCTGGCAGTTCCAGTTGGACGTGCGGCGGGGCGTCGGCCAGGAGTTCGTCCCAGGTGCGGCCAGCGCTGGCGGTTGTCAGCGTCCGCAAGCAGGCATTGAGGAAATTGCCTTCCTGCACCGCGTGGTTTTTTTTGCAGTAGGCCACTGCCGCGTCGACGACGGCTGGGGCGGGCACGCCGTCCATCCAGAAGATTTCGGCCATCGCCCACCAGAGCAATCGTCGCAGGCGCGGTCTCGGTTTGGCTTGGCAGAGGCGTTCGATGAGCCAGTCGAAGCTGGCTCGGCGGCGGTGGACGGTGAGGAGGATGTTCTGAGCCAGGCGGCTCAGGCCGAGGTCTTCGGTTGCGACGAAGCCGTCAGCTTGGTGCTTCAGGGTGTCGACTACCTGGTGCAGGCAGGTGTGCAAGGGCGATGAGTCAGGTGCCGCGCCGCGTCGTGGCGGTCGGCGGCGGTCGGATGAGCGAGCAGGCATGATGGCGGATACCAGCAAAACAAGGGTGGAGGAGGCGTCGGCGCGGAGGTCACGCCGCGCCAACCGGAAAATGCGGAAGAATGCAGGGCAGAGAATGGATTTTTGCAGTTTAGCCAATATAATAGATGTTTGAAGCAATCCTCATTCGTGCAGGTGATTTTTTTCGATATGGTTTGATAATTTCACTCTTGCGCCGCCTTGGGCAAGGCAGTCAGCATCATTAGAGAGGAGAGGTAAGAGTCATGTTCAAGCAAAAGAAGTCGTTTCGGTTTTTTGAAGTAGGTTTAGGTTTAGCTGTCTTAGCTGTTGCCAACGGCTGCGCCAACTTAGGGGCGACCGATCCGGTTTTAGGCGGCGGCGGGTATTCTCCGCAGCCGGCCGCGCCTTCGCGGCCGACGTCGTCGGAAACTGTCATTGTCCAGAGGGGCGATGACATGCGCATGGCGCGGGAAATCGCTGGTTTGCGGGCTGATTTGCGCACCTTGCAGGAAGACCAGAAGCAGCTGCTCGCCCGCATTGAGAGCTTGGAATTGACTAACCAGGCCAAGGACATGCAGGTCAAGGAGTTGCAGAATCTTCTTTCCGCCATGGACGGGCGTTTCGGCGAGGTTGACAAGGAATGGCGGGACCGGATGGAGCGTCTGCGCACCGCTATGGAGCAGGAGCGCGTTCAGCGCCGCAAGGAGCTGGAGAACGTCACCAATGTGATGGCTTCGGAAATCAGCAAAGTCGCGGCTACCCCGGCGCCGGCGCCGGCCCAGGGCGGCGCCTACAAGGAGATCGTGGTTCAGCGCGGCGACACCCTTAGCGGCATCGCGGCCTCGTCAGGCGCCAGCATTGCTGCCATCAAGCAGTTAAATGGCCTCAAAAGCGACGTCATCCGCGCCGGCGACCGATTGAAGGTTCCGGTTCGCGAGTGAGCGGATTCCAGTGGAAAACAGGAGTGGCGGCTGGGTAGGTCGGCACCACAACCCTATTATTTTTTTAACCACGAAAAGGCACGAAATTTTTGTGTAGGTTTGTTGTCTAGAAGGGATGTATTTTATGGACAATGAAAGTCTCAAGAGAGAGGTTGTAGCGCTGCTGCGCCGGAACGCACGCATGTCCGATCAGGAGATTGCGGACCGGCTCGGCAGCACTGCTGGCACGATCGCCGGTTTGATCCAGGAACTGGAGCGGGACGGGGTACTCATGGGCTATACGGCGATTGTTAACGACCAGTCAGACAATGGCGAGGTGCGAGCGATCATTGAAGTCGAAGTGCGCCCGGAACGCGACACTGGGTTTGACATTGTGGCGGAAAGACTGGCGAAATTCCCTGAAGTGCAATCCGTGTACTTAGTATCTGGGCGGTATGACCTCCGCCTGGAAGTCGCCGGCCATTCATTGCAGGAGATCGCGTCGTTCGTGTCTGGGAAGCTGGCGCCGCAAGACGGCGTGAAGTCGACCGCGACGTATTTCCTGCTGAAAAAATACAAGGAAGCTGGCGTTCAGTTCAGCAAGGATGAAAAACATGAGCGACTCAAAATCGTGCCGTAAATCCTGGGTGGCGCAGCATATAGCAGAGCTGCCTCGCAGCGGCATCCGGGATTTTTTTGAACTTGTCAATACGATGGATGATGTGATTTCGCTGGGTATCGGCGAGCCGGACTTTGCGACCCCTTGGCATATCCGCGATGCTGCGATCTACGCTTTGCATAGCGGCTACACCTGCTACACGTCCAACCTCGGCGACCTTCGGCTGCGCAAGGCGATTTGCGCGTATGCAAAGGAGAATTTCGGGGTGTCCTACCGACCTGAGCAGGAGTGCATTGTCACGGTCGGGGTGAGCGAGGGCTTGGATATTTTGCTGCGGGCAGTGCTGAATCCTGGCGACGAAGTGCTGTACCATGAGCCGTGCTATGTGTCTTACGCCCCGACAATCAGGATGACGCACGCGGTGCCAGTGCCGGTTCGGACGGAGGCCAAGAACGACTTTGTCGTCGATGTAGCTGACCTGGAAGCTAAGGTGACTCCGCGGACGCGGGTGCTTTTGTTGAATTATCCGAACAATCCGACTGGCGCTGGCCTGGACTGGGCGGCTAAGGAGAGCCTGGCGGCATTTGCCTGTCGGCATGATCTTCTGGTCATCAGCGACGAGATTTACGAGGAGGTCAATTACGCCAAGCGCACGCCAAGTCTTGCTGGCCTTCCAGGGATGAAGGATCGGACGGTGCTGCTGAACGGCATGAGCAAGGCTTTTGCCATGACCGGGTTTCGCATTGGCTACGCCTGCGGACCTGCCGCGATCATCGAGGCGATGATGAAGGTTCACCAGTATTCCATGCTGTGCGCGTCGAGCATTGCGCAAGCGGCGGCGCTGGAGGCCTTGCAGCATGGCGCCGATGAGCGGGATGCGATGTGCAAAGAATATATGCAGCGCCGCAATGTCATGGTCAAGCGGCTCAATGACATGGGACTGACTTGCTTTATGCCGTGCGGCGCTTTCTACGCATTTCCCAGCATTGTTTCGAGCGGTTTGGATTCGACTACGTTTGCGAAGCGCCTGCTGCAAGAAAAGCGGGTGGCCGTGGTTCCCGGCCCAGCCTTTGGCGCCAGTGGCGAGGGCCATGTGCGGTGCGCGTATGCCACTGCCATGGGTGATATTGAACGAGCCATGGCGCGAATCAAGGAATTTTTGCAGGAGTTGAAATCAGCTTGAAGACTATGGGCCGGCGGACGGCATGGACGCGAGCGGCACAAGAGAGCGATGATTGAGATTTTGACGAATACGTATCAGCTCTGGGAACCGCCGCTTGACGGCAATCCCGACCGCCAGGTGGAATTGGACATGGGCTGCGGCAAGGGCCGTTTTACGCTGGCCTTGGCTGAGCGTTACCCGGAACGACTGATTTTAGGCAGCGATGTGATGATCGGGCGGCTCCGGCGCCTGGAAGCCAAGGTGAAGCGGAGCGGTTTGAGCAATGTGCGGCTGTTGCGGGCCGAGAGCCTGACTCTAGCCGCGTTCCAGCTGTCACCGCAAAGCCTTGACCGGCTTCATCTCCTTTGTCCCGACCCCTGGCCCAAGCGACGCCACCGGGTGCGGCGCCTCGTCTGCACGGACTTCCTATGCCGCTTGCCGCGCATTTTGAAGCCGGGCGGGGCGCTGCACCTGTCTACTGACCACGAGCTGTATTTTGCTGATTGGCTGGAGCTGTTTGACAAAATGCCGCATTTTCACGCAGCGCCCGAGGCCATGGCTGACATTGTCGACGTGAAGACAGACTTTGAATTGCAATGGAATGCGGAGGGAAAAATAGTCCAGCATCTGTGTTTTCGCCTGCAATGACGTTGGCGTTGTTTTATCCGCAGATTACGCAGATGACGCTGATTTTTTTAGGGTGTGCTGTGCTGGAAAATCATCCGCACAGCGGCAGAAACGCTATCAGAGCGACACATACGGCAAGCTAAAGCTTGAACTGCATGCGATACAGCAGACACCGTCCACCATGTCCACAGCTGCGGAGCGGCAGGCGAGACATGACCGTCTCGGGGAGGGCGCCAAGCAGGGAAGCGAGGAACAGGAGGCGGCTATGGTCAACCTAGTAACGAAGCGCGACAGCAGCGTTGATGTCGAGAGGATTCGGCAGTTGCGTGAGCGGTGCCTGGAGCGCAAGCCCAATGCCTGGCGGCCATCAGCTGTGCCGACGGCGCGGGCCTTGCAGGCTGCAGAGACGGCAGAGGCTGACTGGCAGGTGCGCAAGGGCTACGTCTGCCAGGAACGCCTCAATTCGCTGCAATTTCTCCTTGATGACCAGGAATTGTTGGTCGGGCGGGTTGCCTTCCCGGATGAGGCCGAATTGGCGGCAATGCCGGCTGCGCAGGATGTTCTGCGACAATTTCCTCCCTCGCCCGGCCAGACTGGGCATTGCGAATTGTGGCGGGACGAGGTATTTTCGCTGGGATTGGGCGGGATGCTGGCGCGCCTGCGGGAACGCGGCGTTGAAGGCGAACCACGCGCCGTCGCTTTCCGGCAATCCACCATCGCCGCCCTGACTGGTCTGCAAGCGATGATCAAGCATGCTGGCGACTGTGCGCAGCGGGCTATGACGACCGCTGCCAGCGAGGAGCGGCGGCAAGAACTGGCGCAGATGGCGGCGGACTGCTGGCATCTGGCGAAGTCGCCGCCTGTGACTTTCCGGCAGGCGATTCAACTTTTGTGGCTGATGGATATGGGCGTCTCGTATGGCGAGTCGGTTTATCTGATCGTGCCTGGACGCTTGGACCGGTCACTCTGGCCGTTCTACCAGCGCGACCTGGAGCGCGGCGTGCTGACCCGCGACCAGGCGCTGGTCCTGATCGAATGCCTCTATATTCTGGTCAACGAATTCGTCCCGGATGGCCTGGCAATGTCAGTGATGGCCGGCGGCACGGCTGGCGACGGCGAGGTCTGGTGCAATGACTTGACCATGCTCTCCCTGGAAGCACTGCGACGGACGCGGCTGGTGTATCCGACGGTCGGACTGTGCTGGCATCAAGACCTGCCGGCGGAAGTGACGGACCTTGCTGTTGAGCTAGTCAGCGAAGGCATCGCGAATGTCGGCTTCTTTGGCGATGAGACGATTCGCAAAGGCCTGGTCGGACTAGGCGTGCCAGCGGACGAGGCTGGTCACTACATCAATTCGACGTGCGTGGAAATCACCCCGGTCGGCGCCAGCAATGTTTGGGTCGCCTCGCCTTATTTCAACATCTGCGGAACCCTGCTGGAGGAAGTCGCCGCCCAGGCCGTTGCGCCGATCCCGGCACCCACGTTCGCCGATTTCGTGGCGGCCTACAAGAAGCGCATGGTCGGCACGATCAGCAATGCGGTCGCTGTCCAGAACCGCTATCGGGCGTTGCGCAAGGCGCATGGCCGCAAACCGCTGCAAAGCGTGTTCACACGCGATTGCCTGACCCGAGAACGTGACATTGACGACGGCGGTGCGCTCTATAATTGGGTGGAATGCTCGTTTGTAGGGTTGGCCAACCTGGCGGATTCGCTCGTCGCCGTTCGCGAATTGGTCTATGAAACCGGTGACTTTGATTTTGCTGGCTTGAAAGCCCTCCTGGACCAGGGCTTTGCTGGGCAGGAAGCGCTGCTTTGCCGCTGTCAGGGCCTGCCGAAATATGGCAATACCGAGCCAGCGCCTGATGAGATTCTGGCGGATATGGTCGCCTTTTTCTGCCGAGAATGCGCCCAGTGGCATCTGGAGCCGGACGCCAGTGCGTTTGTCCCCGGCGCCTTTTGCTGGGTCATGCATGAACGACTGGGCCGTGAGACAGGCGCGACCCCGGACGGTCGACGGCAAGGCATCCCATTTGCCGATGGCTGCGGGCCAGCGCAAGGACGAGAACGGCACGGGCCAACGGCCGCCATCCTGTCGGCGACTTCCTGGGATCAGAGCAAGTTGATCGGCGGCGCTGCCTTCAATATGAAATTTCCGGCTTCGTTGTTCCGGAACCAGGCCAGCCGACGCAAATTGCGCGATCTGGTGGTGACCTTCCTGCAACGCGGCGGCTTTGAAACCCAGATCAACGTCGTCGATGCGAAGACGCTGCGACAAGCCCAGGACAATCCCCAGGCCTACCGCGACCTGGTGGTTCGCATCGGCGGCTACACGGATTATTTTGTCCGCATCAGCCGCGAAATGCAGGATGAAATCCTGCTGCGGACAGAGTATAGCGTGTGAAGGGGCTTTTTTTTTAGGGGCGAGAGGCTGAATGCTGAATGCTGAATGCTGAATGCTGAATGCTGAATGCTGAATGCTGAATGCTGAATGCTGAATGCTGAATGCTGAATGCTAAGGTGTATTTCATAATTCATAATTCATAATTCATAATTCATAATTCGTTAGGGGCGAGGGGCGAGTTAATGGGAGTTAGTGGACGTTAGGCGATTGGTGATTATATTCATGTAAAAGCGAAATTGATGTATGTAAGGCTGCTGGAGGAGTTATGGTCACGCCGTTGGAGCGCCTGGAAGGGCGGAAATTTTGCGTAGTTTTCGTGAAGGTTATTGATGCAGCTGCCGAGCGGGTGCAGTTGCAATGCCTGCGCGGTCGCGCCAGTGTGGACAGGGGCAAGGTCAGCGTGGCGGATCAGCATGGGGCCATGTTCACGCTGCCGGGAACCGCAGTGGCAAACATCCAACCTAGCGATGGAACTAAACTGCTCCAGGACGCCGAATATTTTTGTTTGGTCCGGGTCGATGATTCGATCGAGCTGGTCACCCGTCAGGATTCTTGAGGCGAGACAGCGTTGCGCAACGTTTCGGTAAGGAGAAGAACAGATGTGGTATTTTGGCGAAAACGACCAGCAGCATGGCCCGGTCAGCCTGGACGAGTTGAAAGCAATGATCCGCAGCGGCCGTCTGACCGTAGATACCTTGGTCTGGCGACAGGGCATGAGTGACTGGATGCCGGTCCAGGGAGTTCCGGAACTCCGTTTGGAGGCGGACTTGGCGCGGCGCGGTGAAGTCGGCCCGCGGCATCGGCCGATCCATGTCACGCCGCCGGCCGGCTCGCCGTCGTCGGGTACGCCTTCCTCGGCTCAGCCATTTCCCTCGGGCGGTGCTCCGGCGTCTCCGGCGTCTCCTGCTGCTCCGGCCATTGATTCTCCTGAAGATGCGGCGCTGCGTCCTCTGCGGCCTTTGCCTTCAGCCCCAGGGATGGGCTACTGCGTCAAGTGCGGCGTGGCGCTGCCGACGGAAGGCGTCGGCCACGAACCTGGGTCTGGGCAGGGCTTATGCTCGAATTGCCGGGCGGCGGTTGCGGCCAGCCTGGGACAAGCCCAGGCCGGACTGGGCGGCGGTGCGGAGGCGCCCGCAGCTGGCATGGCGATGGCGAGGGCGCCGGTCGCGTATTATCAGTATGGCGGCTTCCTGTTGCGCTTTGCAGCCGTTTTTTGCGATTCGTTCATTGTTTGGCTGGTCAGCATGGCCGTCGGCAAGGCGATCAGTTTTGGCGTTGACCTGGTTAGCACCGGCCTTGGCGGCGAAACCCAAACACTTTTGGAGCTGATGGTGATGTCTGCCAACGCATTTTTTGGTGTATTGCTGCCTACGCTGTATCATGG
>Ga0209510_1004493_pt1 | contig 12241 bp, 9 predicted proteins | sample BiotimSIPDNA_FD_185749 | JGI IMG/M metagenome (GOLD analysis project Ga0209510, IMG submission 185749) | Anaerobic biogas reactor microbial communites from Washington, USA - Biogas_R1 time_0 SIP DNA (SPAdes) (version 2) | ecosystem: Engineered > Bioreactor > Anaerobic > Unclassified | place... | reverse complement strand
GCCCGAAGCACCGCTGGGCCCGCACCTGCTCGACACTGTGATTGCTCACGCCGATCGCACGAACCTTACCCTGTTCGCGCAGTCCAGCGAGCGTATCGGCCACCTCTGCCAGCGGCGTCAGCCCGTCGTAGAAATGCAGGAGGTAGAGGTCGATCGTCTCGATGCCGAGCCGTTTCAGCGACGCCTCGCATCGTTCGATCAGGTGGTCGCGAGAGAGATCGGAGTACCGCGAGCCATCCGGATTGAAATGGTTGTACACCTTTGTGCAGATGACGATCTCGTCGCGCGGCAGATCGCGGATCGCCTCGCCCAGCGTGCTCTCGCCGTACCCGTCGCCATAGGCATCGGCCGTGTCGAAGAAGTTGATCCCTTTGTCGAACGCCAGCCGGACCGCTGCAACGACCTGTATTCTATCCACGTCGCCCCAGAAGCGGGGACTCAACTGCCACGTGCCGAAGGCAACGGGCGAGACCGACAGCCCGCTTCGTCCCAGTCGGATTCGTTCCATGAGATCAATCACCTCCCAACGGCAGTTGCACCTGTTTGCGTCCTCGTGACGGCTGATAGGCCTTGGGACCTTGCTCGGTCCAGACGAGCGGGTCCATACAGATCTGCCGGGCCGAGCGGTCGTCGTTCCACGAGTGATACACGATGAAATACGTTTGCCCATCAGGGCCCAGGATCACGGAGTTGTGGCCCGGCCCGATCAGCTTGCCGGGGATGCTCTTGAGCACGCTGGCGGCCTCGCGGCTGTGTACATCTACATACGGTCCGAGGACATGGTCCGCCACGGCGCAACCAACGCCATAGCCCGGCGTCTGCCAGTTGCCGCCGGAGTAGAAGCAATAGTATTTGCCGTCTTTGTGGATCACCGCCGCGCCCTCGATGGTGTGCCATGCGTCCCAGGTCTTGTCATAAAGGGGCCGGTTGCGTTCGTAGATCTGCCAGTCGGCGAAGGCTCGCAGGACCGTCGTGACGGGACCAACAGGGGTCATCATATCGTCGGCCAGCCGGACCATTGCCAGAGCCGTGCCCGGACGCTGGTCGAAGAAGTCCTTGGCGAAATAGAAATACCACTGTCCGCTCTGCGGATCGCGGAAGGCGTGGCCGTCGATGCTGAACGGCAGATCGGGGAACATCCACCGGCCGCTGTCGCGGAACGGCCCGGCCGGATCGTCCGCCACCGCCACCCGCATCTTCATATCGCCGGCGTAGTACAGATAGAACTTGCCGTCCCGCTCGGCCACCTCGGGCGCCCAGTAGTCCTTGAGCTTCGGCTCTTCCAGGCGAGCCAAAGCGCCGCCGACAAACTCCCAATCGGTGAAGTTGCGGGACCGCAGAATGGGAAACTCCCGGCCGTCGGGGGCCCCGCCCGTTCCATAGGCATAGTAGTAGTCGCCCACCTTGAGCACGAACGGATCGGCCAGATAGCCCGACCAGAGCGGGTTCTCATAGGTAAGCACGAGCGACTTCCGTTCGTTGCTGCGACAGCCCGCCATGCAACCGATTGCTGTGACGATCAGGATGAATGAATGCCATGGTCTCATCATCGGCTCCTTGCCTGTCAATCGAAGGTCTTCCATCGGCCAGCAGGGGCGATCCGCCTCTGGTCCGCCAGAGGCGGATCGCTTCTGCGAACGGCAGTATACTCCATCGCACCGGCAAGATGAACCCCTGGCACCGGGCAGGTACTGTTTGACAGGGGACACCGAGAATGGTTTACTACGCCCTTCCGGAGGGTGTTGAGCCGGTCGCAGGATGATTCGCGCGTACATCGACGGGAAACGAGGGGTATGCAATGGCTCAGGCAAAGTACATTCTGGCGCTCGATCAAGGCACCACCAGCTCGCGGGCGCTGATCGTCAACACCGAAGGCAAGATCTGCTCGGTCGCCCAGAAGGAGTTCGGGCAGATCTTCCCCAAGAGCGGCTGGGTCGAGCACGATCCGAACGAAATCTGGTCGAGTCAGGCCAGTGTCGCCGCCGAGGCCATGGCCAGGCTGAACCTCGACGGCGGGCAAATCGCCGCGGTCGGGATCACCAATCAACGCGAAACCGCCATCGTCTGGGACCGCAAGACGGGCGAGCCGATCCACAACGCCATCGTCTGGCAGGATCGCCGGACCTCGGCGTTCTGCGATGAGCTGCGCGCCGCCGGACACGCTGAGATGATTCAGCAGAAGACCGGGCTGGTGATCGACGCCTATTTCTCCGCGACCAAGGTCCGCTGGATCCTCGATCACGTCTCCGGGGCTCGACAGCGGGCCCAAGCGGGAGAATTGGCCTTTGGCACCGTTGATTCGTGGCTGATCTGGAAACTGACGAACGGTCGCGTCCACGCCACCGACATCTCCAACGCCAGCCGGACGATGCTGTTCAATATCCACGATCAGAAGTGGGACGAGGAACTCTGCAAATTGTTCGATGTCCCGCGCTCGATGCTCCCCGACGTCAAGAGCTGCAGCGAGGTGGTCGGCGTGACGGGGACCACGTTTGCAGCGGTCAATATCCCCATCGCCGGCATTGCGGGCGACCAGCAGGCGGCCATGTTCGGCCAGATGTGCACGGAAGAGGGGATGATCAAGAACACTTATGGAACGGGCTGCTTCATCGTGATGAACACGGGCGCGACGGCCAAACGCTCCAAGAACAACCTGCTGACCACCATCGCCTGGAAGCTGGACGGCAAAGTGACCTATGCCCTGGAAGGAAGCATCTTCATCGCGGGCGCCGTCGTTCAATGGCTGCGCGACGGCCTGCGCTGTATCGACAAATCCGAGCAGGTCGAGGCGCTTGCCAACTCGGTCGACGACAACGGCGGGGTCTACATGGTTCCGGCGTTTGCCGGGCTGGGGGCCCCCTATTGGGACCAGTACGCCCGCGGCGCGATCTTCGGCATCACCCGAGGAACGACCGACGCCCACATCGCCCGGGCCTGCGTCGAATCGATTGCCTTTCAGACCAAGGACGTGCTGGACGCGATGGCCGACGACGCGGGCATCCCGATCGCCGAGCTTCGCGTCGACGGCGGCGCATCGGTCAACGATCGGCTGATGGAGTTCCAGGCGGGCCTGACGGGGGTGAAGGTGGTCCGGCCCCAGACGCTGGAGACCACCGCGATGGGCGCGGCGTTCTTCGCCGGCCTGGCCGTGGGGTACTGGAAAGACCTGGCCCAGATTCGTAAGATCTGGAAGAAAGGGGCCGCGTTCGAGTCACACATGGCGCCCCAAACGCGGGGCGAGCTTCTGAAGAACTGGCACAAAGCGGTGGACAGGGTCCGGGATTGGGACAAATAAGAACGTTGGAATGATGGAATAATGGAATGATGAGTGAGCCGCCGACGCGCCGCCCAATACTCCAACATTCCACTGTTCCAGTATTCCAATCGGTTGGACCGAATTGGAGACTTGTGTATGAGCGAATTTGTAGCGGAATTCATTGGGACGATGATTCTGGTGTTGCTGGGCGATGGGGTGGTCGCCAACGTGTGCCTCAAGGGCACGAAGGGAAACGCCGGCGGCTGGATCGTGATCACAATCGGCTGGGGACTGGCCGTCTTTGTCGCCGTCGCGATTACCGGCGAGTTCAGCGGCGCGCATATCAATCCCGCTGTGACGATCGGTTTGGCAGCCGCCGGCAAGTTCGCGGTAGGCAAGGTCGCGCTGTTCCTTATCGCCCAGTTCCTCGGCGGTGCGGCCGGTGCGTTCCTCGTCTGGCTGTTCTACAAGGATCACTATGACCTCACCACCGACGAAGGGACCATCCTCGGCACCTTTGCCACCGGCCCGGCGATTCGCAATCCCGTTCGGAACGTCCTGTGCGAAGTCATCGGTACGTTCGTCCTGCTGCTGGCCGTGTTGTATGCTTCCTGTCCGACGTTCACGTCCGGCACCGAAGAGGTCAAGGTGGGGCTGGGCTGCCTCGGTGCGATACCGGTCGCCCTGGTCGTGATGGCGATTGGACTATCCCTGGGTGGCACTACCGGCTACGCGATCAATCCCGCCCGCGACCTGGGACCGCGTCTGGTCCACCAACTGGTGCCCATCCAGAACAAGGGGGCAAGCGATTGGGCGTATGGCTGGGTCCCCATCGTCGGTCCGATCCTCGGCGGCTTGCTGGCCGCCTTCGTCTACGGCCTCTGGCCATCCATCTGAGAAGAAGAGGAACCGGCCTCCTTCTGTTGTCACGGGCGAAAAGACTTGTTGAGCCGCGACGTCTCGGCTACAGTGTGCCGTTCATGAGCACGGTATGGGTGGCAGAACGAGCTTCGATCCCGATGTTCGTCGGGACCCCGTAACAAGAGCAAGATGGACCATGACACGAATCGAGGACCTTCTCGGAGATTGGGTGGTCAAGCATCGCTGGTGGATCATCCTGCTGACGGTGCCCGCCATCGGTCTGGCGGCATCGGGCATTCGCCGCCTTCACATCAACAACGACACCCGTGTCTTCTTCGGTGAGCACAATCCCCAGTACCGGGCGCTCAAGGCCCTGGAGAACACCTTCAGCAAGGAACAGAGCGTCCTGTTCATCGTCGCTCCCAAGGATGGCAATGTCTTCACCCGCTCGACTCTCACCGTCGTGGCGGAATTGACCGACGCCGGCTGGCAGATCCCCTATTCGGCGCGTGTCAATTCCGTATCCAACTTCCAGTACACCCGGGGTGAGGATGACGATCTGATCGTCGAGGCCCTGATCGGCGACCCCAATGCCATGTCGGACGACCAGATCGATGCGGCGCGGGAGGTGGCGCTGTCGGAACAGACGATTATCAATCGGTTGATCTCCCCCTCCGGGCATGTTGCCGGTGTGTTCGTCGGTCTTTCCATGCCGTCCGAACACCGGGAGGCGACCCCGAAGGTGGCCCAGGCCGCGACCGATATCCTGGAAGACGTCAGGCGTCGATACCCCGGAATCGATTTCTATCTGACCGGTTCGGTCATGGTCGATCAGGCCTTCGGGGAGGCCAGCAAGAAGGACTTTGCGACGCTGGCGCCGGCGATGTTCATCACGATGGCGGTCCTGATCGGCCTGACGTTGCGATCGTTCTTCGGCGTGTTGGCCGCCCTGGTGGTCATCGGATTGTCGATGCTCATGGGACTGGGCCTGGCCGGCTGGCTGGGGATTCCTCTGACCGCCGCCTCCGCCAGCGGTCCCGGCCTGATCCTCACGCTGGCCGTCGCCGACTGCGTCCACATCCTCAGCACGATGCTCCACCTGATGCGCGAAGGCATGCCGCGACGCACCGCCATCGTGCGGGCCCTTCAGATCAACTTGCAGGCCGTGTTCCTCACGAGCATCACAACGGTCATCGGCTTCCTCAGTCTGAACTTCTCCGAATCGCCTCCCTTCCGCGATCTGGGCAACATGGTTGGCCTGGGGGTCACGGCGGCGTTCCTCTGCTCGATCCTGTTGCTTCCGGCCCTGATGGCTGTGCTGCCCTGCGGGGCCGGACCCGACCAGAAGAACCACATCCGCATCCATTGCGATAAACTGGCAGGCTTCGTCATCCGCCGGTCGTCCGTTCTGCTCTGGTCGATGCTGACGCTCGGCGCCGTCACGAGCCTGGGGATGTTCCGCATCGAGCTGAACGACAATTTCCTGACATATTTCGATGACTCGTTCGCATTTCGCCGGGCCACGGACTTCCTCATCGAGAACCTCGGGGGCTGGGACATCATCGAATACCCCCTCAGCTCGGGCCAGTCCGGGGGCGTCGTCGACCCGGACTATCTGACCACGCTCGACCGATTCGCTCAATGGTACCGCCAACAGCCCAAGGTCATCCACGTCGGCTCCATCGCCGACACGATGAAACGGCTCAATCGAGACATGCACGGTGGCGATGAAGCGTACTACCGCATCCCGGACAGCCGGGAACTCGGGGCCCAGTATCTGCTGTTTTATGAGTTGTCGCTGCCGTTCGGACACGATCTGACCAATGTCATCGACGTCGACCGGGACGCATCGCGGCTCACGGTGATGTTCGAGAGCATGAGCGCCAAGGAGTTGCACGAGATCGACGAGAAAGCCTCGCAGTGGCTGAAGGCCAACGCGCCGCCTTCCATGCAGATCTCGGGCGTGGGATTGTCGCTGATCTGGGCCGAGATCACACATCGCAATATCCGCAGCATGCTCAAGGGCTCTCTGGGAGCGCTGCTGTTGATCTCGATCATCATGACGGCGGCCCTGCGGAATCTGAAGCTGGGTTTGATCAGTCTCGTGCCGAATCTGGTGCCGCCGGCAATGGCGTTCGGGGTCTGGGGGTTCCTCAACGGCCAGGTGGGCCTGGCCCTGTCGGTCGTTGTCGCGATGACGATTGGCATCGTCGTGGACGACACGGTGCACTTCCTGAGCAAGTACGAGCGAGCCCGCCGGGAACAGGGAATGAACCCGTCGCAGGCCGTGCGATACGCCTTCCAGACAGTGGGGACCGCCATGTGGGTTACGACGGTTGCGCTGGTCGCAGGATTCTCCCTGTTGACTCTGTCTCGCTACCGGATGAGTTCGGAGATGGGTCAGATGTGTGCGATCGTCATCGGGTTGGCCCTTCTGATGGACTACCTTCTGCTGCCCAGTTTGTTGCTGAAAACCGATCGTGAAGATGATACGCTGGGCGCCGTTGAGAAATCGAAGCCGAATCCATAGGACGAGTGGCTATGAAAGATACGAGTCGGGCACGGATTATGATGGTCGTCGGGCTGGTCGTCGTTGCGGCGGCGGATCGGTCTGCGGCGGCCGAGCCGTCAGCCGAAGAACGTGGGCTGGCCATCGCCACGGAAGCGGACCGCCGCGAAAGCGGATATGGCGACAGCACCGCGAGTCTCCACATGGTGCTGCGCAACAAGCAGGGCCAGACGAGCGAGCGGGAGCTTCGCATCCGCACGCTGGAGACGGAGAACGACGGCACGAAGAGCCTGTGCATTTTCGACACGCCCGCCGACGTCAAAGGGACGATCCTGCTGACCCACACGCATAAGGAGGCCGAGGACGACCAGTGGCTGTTCCTGCCGGCCCTGCGACGCATTCGGCGGATCGCGGCACAGAACAAGTCGGGTTCGTTCATGGGCAGCGAGTTCTCCTACGAGGACATCGCCGCACAGGAGCTGGCCAAATACACCTACCGGTGGCTGCGCGACGAAGCCTACGACGGCAACGACTGCTATGTCATCGAGCGGACGCCGGTGGACAAGGCCAATTCCGGCTACTCGCGCCAGGTGGCCTGGCTCGACAAGGCGCACTACCGCACGTGGAAGGTGGAGTATTACGACCGCAAGAACGAGCGGCTCAAGACGCTGACGTTCAAAGGTTACCGCCAGTATGTGGACCGTTTCTGGCGGGCCCGGCAGATGGATATGGTGAACCACCAGACGGGCAAGAGCACCACGCTGACCTGGTCGGACTTCACGTTTGGCACGGGACTGAAGGAAATCGATTTCGACAGGCATAGTCTGACGCTATTGAGGTGACACGGATGCACATCAGGATGTGGGCAGCGGCCTTGGCGATTGGGATGTCGATTTGGGCCGTAGCGGGCGCCGGAGAGTTGTCCGGCTGGATCGCCGTGGAAGGCCGGGGCTTCCTCAACGACCCCCTCCATCGCGGCCAGGACCGGGACAACGCCTCGATTGCCGCCCAGCCGGAGTATTACCACGCCTGGGAAAACGGTTCGAGCTTCACCTTCGTGCCGTTCGGGCGTCTCGACACCGCCGACTCCCGCCGCACCCACGCCGACATCCGCGAGCTGAACTACATGTACCGCCAGGACAACTGGTTCTTCCGCGTCGGTGTCGGCAAGGTCTTCTGGGGCGCCACCGAGTTCGTTCATCTCGTGGACATCATCAACCAGACCGACCTGATCGAGCACATCGACGGCGAGGACAAGCTGGGCCAGCCGATGGCCGAGTTCTCGATCTCGCCGAGTTGGGGCACGATCGATTTCCTCCTTCTGCCCTATTTTCGCGAGCGGACGTTCCCCGGCCGCAGGGGCCGCTTGCGCACCAGCCGCGTCGTCGATCTCGACGATGTGATCTACGAGAGTTCCTCCAAGGAGAACAACATCGATGTGGCGCTGCGGTACAGCAATACGCTCGGGGGCGCCGACTTCGGCGTCTACGTCTTTCGGGGAACGAGCCGGGACCCCCTGCTGGCGACGCCCGATCTGGTGCCGCCCGAGCTGATCGATCCCGAGGATCTCGACGATTACAAGCTCATCCCCTTCTACGAGCAGATCAACCAGTTCGGCGCCGATCTGCAGTATGCCAGCGGCAACTGGCTCTGGAAGCTTGAAGCCTACTTCCGAAACGGCTTTTTCCAGGACTACTTTGCCGCCACCGGCGGCTTTGAGTACACCTTCGTCGGCATTGGCGGCAGTAATGCCGATATGGGCCTGCTATGCGAGTACGCCTACAACGACCGCGACGACGGGGGACAGACCATTTTCCAGAACGATCTGTTCTTCGGCGTGCGCCTGAGCCCGAACGACGCCGCAAGCACCCATCTGCTCGCCGGCTTGGGCCAGGACACCGAGCACTCCGAGAATGCCCTCAGTATCGAGGCCAGCCGGCGGTTCGGCGCCAACTGGCGTTTGATCCTCGACGCTTGGTTCTTCCTCGACACCACCTCCGGCAGCGTGCTTAACGAACTGCGCCGCGACGACTTCGCCCGCCTCGAACTGGCCTACTATTTCTGAGGGTTTACTGGGCAAGCGAGTCTTCATCGATTTGCTCGACTGTCGGCCGTCGCCACACGTTCCGGCGAGAGATTGCAGGAACGCCACAAAATACGTACTTTCCACAATACCCATTTCCTGAACCGACACCAGGCGGGTGCGTATCATCGCCTTCAGCACGTAGTGGGTGTGATTCGAATCGATGAGGGTTCGAGGCAAGCGGTCGTGTAGCAAAGGACTGCTGCCATGAGCACCGTTGGCACCCAGGCGCCCCTTGCCATCGGTCAGGAATGGACCAGGGAACACAACAGCGTCCCTCCGCCGGGAGGATCTCGACCCTTCCGAGCCCGACCAGCAGACACCGACGAAGTACTTCACCTATACTGCAATCATAGCTTCCCTCTTCCGCCAGGGTTAGAAAGGAGACCACTGCGCGAGAACCGCTGGCGCCGCTCATCATGGCAGGAGAGAAAAAGCTGAATCACAGGACAATTCCGAACGGTGCAGGACACGATCTGAAAGGAGGTCATGCCTATGGTTGACTGCTTCAGAGTGTCTCGAGGACATTCCCTGTGGACTGAGCACCAATGCCTTTGAGCTTCTCTCCGCTTGGTTACCGGGGAATGAACACAAAGTGCTACCAAACTCCCTTGGAACAAGGAGGTACAGAATGTGCGCTTCGCGCGTGACAACCAGGATGCGTTGCATTTTGGCCGTGGCCGCCATCAGTCTTCTCATGGCATGGCCGAGTGCAGCCCAAACGTATTTCAACGATTTCGAAGACGTGCTCGATCCCTTGACGGAATGGTCACTTGCTCTCACAGACACAACTCCCGCGGGAGAGCGAATGTTCTTGGGACAATTCGGCAACGACGCGGTGAGCCTGACGCTTCCGTTCGTCCCGGCCAGCAACGTTGCGTTGTCCTTTGACTTGTTCATCATCCACTCGTGGGATGGCCATGCTGTCGGTGCAGGTGGTCCGGATATCTGGGACCTGAGCGTAGAAGGCGGTCCAACACTGTGTCACACGACGTTTGCCACCCATGAGCCCCGGTTACAGGCATATCCGGGTACATTTGTAGCGGAAGGTGTCGAGCCCTTGAATGACCCGCACACCGGGGCGGTCGAAATCAACTCGTTGGGGTTTGATGATTTCTTTGGGACCGGTGACGTCTACAGTCTGAGCTTCATATTTCCGCACACCGGCGGGGAGCTTGTGCTGAGGTTCTCCGGAAGCAATCTCCAGGAAATTGGGGATGAGAGCTGGGGTCTGGACAATGTGCTGGTGAACTGTCCTCCGGACTGCAGCAATGCAGCGCCCAGCATCGCCACGCTGTGGCCGGTGAATCACAAGTTCGTTCCGATCACCATCGTGGGCGTGACCGATCCCGACGGCGATCCGGTGACGATCACCATCGACAGCATCTACCAGGACGAGCCGGTCAACGTCATAGGGTCCGGCAACAGCGAACCGGATGGCAAGGGCGTGGGAACCGACACCGCCGAAATCCGGGCGGAACGCAGCGGAACCAAGAAGGTTCCTGGCAACGGCCGCGTCTATCACATCACGTTCACTGCCGACGACGGCGTCGGTGGCACGTGCACTGGCACGGTGACCGTCTGTGTGCCCCACGACAACGCTCACAGCGAATGTGTAGACGATGGGCCGTTGTATGATTCCACGGTCCCGTAATCGTTGAACTTCGCGGGTCCTCGGCTCAGAGCGCCAATCATGGGCCGCATTCAGTGGATGGTTGAAGAGAGGGTGGTGGCTCTTCTGTCCGAGCCGCTACTGTGGTCGGGCAAGCATGGGACCCCGTTCCGAGGGCAGCCACCACCCTGATTCTGTCGGTCCACATACAGGGTCGGGCGTTACCCAGTCCCCTCCAGGGAAGAATACGTAGTTCCCCGTATTGACGATTCTTCGCACCGGCGTGAAGCTGGTGCGTATCATCGTCTTTGGCGACGAATTCGTATGAACGGAATCGATGAGGGTTCGAGGCAAGCGGTCGTGTAGCAAAGGACTGCTGCCATGAGCACCGTTGGCACCCAGGCGCCCCTTGCCAGCGGGCAGGCACGGACCCGTCATATGGTCCGCCCGAACCCCGCAATTGCCGCGCCTGATGTCCGCAACGCATTCGATCCGCGTTTTCCCTTCTCCGTCAGGGCCGGAAAGGAGGCATGTGTATTGGAGCCACTGGCGCATCTCAGCGGCGGGAGAAACGGATGTATCACGTGGTTTGCAGGATGTGAGTTAAGCACAGTTTGAAAGGAGTCTGATCATGAAGAAGTTGATGATTCTTATTGCCGTGACATCTTTGCTCTGCGGCTTGGCCTTTGCGAACGGAAACGGCGCGCAGAAGGTCGACCTGTATGTTTCTGACAATGGTGCGCCGGTGGAGCCTGTTGTCGGCTGGGTGATCTTCAATGTCAACGCCGAGGGCATCGTCATCGCGCAAGTGCATATCAACAAGGGCGAAGAAGGTACCTACGACGCCAGGCTGAACCGTGGTACTGATGATAGCTTCGACGCCAGCGTCGACGTCCAACCCATCACGGTCAACAAAGCCGGCAAAGGAAATGCGCACCTGTCCGGCGGACTCGAAACCAGCACACAGGCCAGGCTGAACATCCTTCCCGAAGGGGCAACTAACCAACCGAACCAGATCTATACGACGGGGTGGGTGGATCTGTAGCACGAACGCCGAAAGGCGGCACAAGTCATAAGCGACCCTCCGGTAAACAGGGCTGCGGGCTTGTCTCGCAGCCCTCTGTCGTTCGGCGATGCGGCAAGCACATGGCGCACCCGGCGGCAACACACAGACAGCGCTCTCGCCGCACACGAACAACCACCATCAGAAACGAGATGAGGGGATAGCGGGTCGGTCGGTAAATGAAAACGGGGCTGCACGATGGTTGTGCAGCCCCGGTGTAGCGGTCGATGTTGAGCGATTACAGCATGCGGCGTCGTTTCATCCAGCCGGCCAGGCTGATTCCGAGCGAGCCGAGCAGGATCGCGCCGGGGGCAGGAACCACGGTCGCCTCGGCGGCCAGGTCGCTGACCAGCAGCGCCGTGGGATTGCCGCCGGAGCCGGCGATGTTGTACACGCGGAATTCCAGGGTATTCCACCCGTCCTGGAAGCCGGACGTGATCGTGAAGTCGTCCAGAGTCTTGTACTCCTGCGTGTCGGCGATCGTGTTGCCCTTGGCGAAGCCCGTGTAGGCGCCGTTGAGCCAGATCTCGCCGGAGTTGTCGACGCTCCACTTGCCCGTCAGGACCACACTGGACAGAATGACGTCCTCGATGTTGAAGTCCAGCTCATAATGATACCAGCCCACCGGATCGGTCACGCTGGACGCGGTCGGTCCGATCCAGAGCGAATCGGTCGGAGCGGCGACCCAGGCGGAATGCGCTGCAATGCCGATCGCGGTCGAAGCGCCGCCCGGCACGGACGTGAGCGTGTAGTACGGGTCTGCGTTGCCGACTCCGGCGCTGCCCGTGTTGTACAGGCCGGTAATGTCTGCCAGAGCCGATGAACTGATGCATGCACATACGATGGCAACAAGGATC
>Ga0209510_1004492_pt1 | contig 12241 bp, 6 predicted proteins | sample BiotimSIPDNA_FD_185749 | JGI IMG/M metagenome (GOLD analysis project Ga0209510, IMG submission 185749) | Anaerobic biogas reactor microbial communites from Washington, USA - Biogas_R1 time_0 SIP DNA (SPAdes) (version 2) | ecosystem: Engineered > Bioreactor > Anaerobic > Unclassified | place... | reverse complement strand
CGGCTGAAATGTTGACTGGCAGACGCCTCTTTGATGGTGATAGCACCGCGCAGATTGTGATGAAGCATGTGGTGGATGGACCAAAATTACCGTCCAATCTACCCGAAGCATGGCGTGAGCTGATTCTCACCTGCCTGGCTAAAGACCCAGCTCAACGTTATCCATCCGCCAACGCCTTGCTTGAGGATCTGAAATGGGGCTTGTTTGATGTCAGCTTTGATCCGGTTGATACTTCCAGTAAAGATATGCCGATTTTCCCCCGCGAAGCTGTTGCCCAACAAACGAATTCCAGCGCGCCACGCGAATCAAGTAAGGAATTCACCCCTCAGTTTGTGCCTTTTGATCAGATTTCAACCCTCTCAACAGAAATAAGTCAGACTCAAATGACGCTCACGCCACAAAACCAGGTTTTTACGCCTGCGCCTCATGGGGTGTCGGGTGGAAATTATGAAACAGGCACCTTGCCGCAGTTTCATCCGGATTATCCCTATCTTCATCAAGCCGATCCGGGATTGCAAAACGATTATCCGGCTTATGGGCAAATGGAGAAAAAGTCGGTGTTTGCTGAAAAACCCTGGCTCTTACCGGTTTTGTTTTCAGTGCTTGTGTTTTCTTTGATACTCTTCTTTGTGATTAAATTAGTGAATATTCGAAACGAACCGCTTATCAGCAAGCCAAATTCAGATAGTTTTGCTGTCTTAACAGCACAACCCAGCCAAACCGGCGAAGAGAACAATGCTGGAGAAACAGTTCAAAATGCGCCCCAACCGACTCAAACCCAGGTTCAGCCAAGCCCCCAAAGCCAGCCCCAACAGGAAGAGCAAGCGACCGCTACCCCTCAGCCAATGGCTACCCCAGCACCAAGCGCAAAAAAGATCAGCCCATTAAATATGGATTATGTTGCCAACTTAGAGACCCTAAAAGGTCACACTGACCAGGTTTGGGGTGTGGCATGGTCACCGGATGGCAAAACCATCGCCAGCGCGTCTTATGACCATACGGTCAGGCTTTGGAATGCCAATACCTGGATGCCACTTGCCACCATTCGTGGCTTTTCCGACAGGGTGAACACGGTTGCCTATTCCCCTGATGGCAGAATGCTTGCCAGTGGCACGGATGACGGCAGCATACGCGTTCTTGATACCAGCAGCAATCAAACCCTTATTGATTTATACGATTCGAGCAAAATTGGCATGGTGGAAAGCGTGGCATGGTCGCCGGACAGCAAATACCTGGCGGCTGCCTCACATGATACAACGGTTCGCGTTTGGGATGTGTCTAATGGCGATGTGGTTTTACGCTTGCGCGGGCACGAGCAAGATGTATATAGCGTGATGTGGTCGCCGGATGGTAAACAGATTGCTACCGGAAGCCAGGATGGCAATTTGAGGGTATTTGACGCTAAAAGTGGTGATTTGAAGCAAAAACTTTATCATGACTTCACGCATAACTGGATTTTTAGCGTGGCATGGTCGCCCAATGGAAAAACCATTGCCACTGGCGCGAATGATGGCATCATCCGCTTGTGGGATGTCGCATCAGGCACCCTGAGTAAAGAACTCCTCGGCTTTAAGTATGGTGTCCGCGCTGTGGCGTGGTCGCCCGATGGCAGTCTTTTAGCTGGTGTTGCCAATCAGGGAAAGCTCATGATTTGGGATGCCGCGACGGGTGTGAAAACCATTGTTCCTGGGAATCACGACAATCACATTTACTTTGTGGCATGGTCGCCCGATGGAAGTCTTTTAGCAACCGCATCGCTTGATAAAACCCTCAAAATTTGGGGTTTACCTTAAGGCGCTAAAAAAGAAAGGGATTAAAAAGAACGCAGGTAAAAATTCCCGCTTGTGTTAGGCTTAAAGGGTAAATTATGTCATGAAAACGGACAGCCAAGATCATGTTAAAAGAAAGCAGGAATCATGAAAAATAAAAACAGACGAAACAAAACAATCATCCTCCTTGTCCTGAGCCTTTTTGTGATACTTTTGACTCTCACAGCTTGTTGTGGCATTTTTGATACGATCAAAGATCGTGTTGGGGGGCTTTTACCATCGCGAAGCGATAATTATTGGGATAACTCCGCAGATGATGTCACTGATGAAGAGTCTGAGGACTTAGCTGAGCTTGTCATCGATACGCCTCAAAATACGATTGTTGAGATTAATCCTGAAGGAGATGCGGAACTCCCAATCCCGGTAGAAGAACCCGTAGAGGTGGAAGAGACGGAAGAAGCAGTTGAGCCGGAACCAGAACCAGAACCAGAACAGGTGATTGATCCTAAAGCCATCACCGTGGCAAATGTCAACCAAATCAGCGAACTCAGGATGCTCACGCGCCTGGAGGCTGGCAGAAGTGTGCGTTTTTCGCCCGATAGCAAACTTCTGGTGAGTGGCACGAAAGATGGCAATATCCGCATTTGGGACGTTGCCAGCGGGCAGGAAATCTACACCCTGGGTGGTGGCAAAATTGGCGTGGTGAGCAGTCTCAGTTTTTCGCCAGACGGCACGCTTTTGGCAAGTGGCTCGGGTGATGGCAAGGTGCGTGTTTGGGATTTGAGCACCCGGGAAATGATTTACACCTTTCCCGGTCATAGCCGCCTGGTCATTAGTGTCAGCTTTTCACCGGATGGTGAGATTTTGGCAAGTGGATCATGGGATAACAAGGTTTACCTCTGGGATATGGCCACCGGCGCCGAATTACATCTGTTCGAGAACCGCTCTGGCGAGGTGACTGAAATCAATTTCTCACCCGATGGCAAAATCTTAGCCATCGCTTCTACCGATCGCACCGTGCGGCTTTGGGACGTGGAAAGCAAAAATCCCATCTTCGTCTTGAGCGACAACAAAAAAAGTGTCTACACCGTGGCGTTCACGCCAGACAGTAAAAGGGTGATGAGTGGCTTGGAAGATGGCACGATTATTTTTTGGGATGTTGAAACCGGCAATCAAACGCGCGCTTTTGGCGGACATACCAACTGGGTCAGGGAATTTAGCTTCTCGCCGGATGGCACGGTTCTGGTAAGCGGATCAAACGACAAATCAGTGCGTCTTTGGGACCTTGAAAGCGGCAGGGCTATTCGTCAATTTAGTGGCTTCAGCGACTATGTGCTCAGTGTCGATGTTTCTTCCAATGGCAGGTACATCGCGGTGGGTTTGTTTGATGGCGCGGTCTATCTTTTTGGCATTCGTTGAGTTTTGCCATGGGACGAAAACACTGTTTATAATAGAGGATAACAGTTTTATTTGGCAGGATGTGATTAATATGACACAAAGTCAATCAAGGTTTTACTCATCCTGAAACCAAAAGACAGCAGGCGATTATGGCAGAAACACGGAAGCTTGGAAAATACGAAATCATCAGAGAACTTGGCAGAGGTGGTTTTGGCGTCGTTTACGAAGCCAAAGACACCATCCTTGGACGTCATGTGGCGATAAAAATCCTGCATGGCCAGCTGAGCGTGGATCCCGATTTTCTTGAGCGTTTTGAGCAGGAAGCCAGATTAGCCGCCCAGCTTGAACATCCTAATTTGGTGCCGGTCTATGACTTTGGTCAGTTAGAAGGGCACAATTTCATCTCCATGGGCTTCATGCGTGGCGGATCGCTGAAAGATCGTCTGATAGAACATGGCCCTTTTGACCCTTACCGCGCTAAAAAGGCGCTTGAAGATATGCTTGAAGGACTCAGCATCATTCACGAAAACAGGATTGTGCATCGCGACCTCAAACCCGCCAATATTTTGTTTGACCAATACGATGTGGCGCGCCTCAGCGACCTTGGTTTTGCCAAAGCGCTGCACAGTGAGCAAAGTCGCAGTTTTAGCGCCAGTGGTGGCATTGTCGGCACGGCGGCCTACATGGCGCCCGAGGTTTGGCGCGGGGCGGAAGCGAGCGAGCTTTCGGATATTTATAGCCTGGGCTGCATCGTCTACGAAATGCTCACCGGCATTGTACTCTTTGATGGCAATACCGCCGCGGAGAGCATGACCAAACATCTCATTGATGGGCCAGTCTTCACGGTGGATTTACCCAAACCCTGGCAATCACTCATTGAAAAGTGCATTGCCAAAGACCCTGCCGGGCGTTACCAGTCCGCCAAGGCAGTTTTGGAAGATTTGCGCTTCGGCTTGTTTGACGCGCCACAGGAACGCCAAAGCGAAATCGTTTTGGAAAGTGGTGATGAAGGCCTTAAAAGCGCGCCTGATTTGAAGTCAGATGACTTGGAAGAAGGTTTAGCGTGGCAGTTGGATAAAGCGTCTGTGTTAGAAAGCGGCAGAGCTTATGGCAAGGCTGATGACTATTATGATGCTGAAACTCAAAAGCGCGAAAGAAACGCTACTGAGAGAACGCATCAAAAGCTTAGGGAAGAAAAACAATCCCCAATAAGAAACCGCCTGTTGATATGGCTGGTGATTCCTTTAGCAGTGTTGTTCCTCATCACAGGCACCCTTTATGGCATTAAGAAAAACAATGAGAAAAAAGCTTTTGTGGCTGCTGCGCAAACACTGACCCACGCGCCAAGTGATACCCCTGTTCCAAGCCAAACACCGCTGCCAACAGATACACCCTCACCAACAACAGACACGACTACTCTGGATGCGTTTGATAGAAAGTTGCCTACCCATACGCTAACCATGACACCTACGAATACGCTCTCGCCGATGATTCTTGCTGTAAATTGCAAATCCACAAGCGTATACGACATTTGCTTCTCTAACTGGATTACACAAGGCAATCATTGGCTCATGACATTCAAAGCATCAGAAAAGGTCGAATTAAACCGACTGTTGATGAAAATAAACGATGCTGAGTTAACATGTAGTCAAATGGATGACCAACGCCAGTTCACTTGCCTTGGTCCGAGTAATCCAGTGAACCAAGATGTGCCTTTTGAAGTGTTTGATAAGTTTTCAAAAAAATCTCTTAGCAAGGTATATATACGTTTTTACGGTCCTACGCCAACATCCACGCTGAGTCTATCAAAAACACCTGTCGCTCCATCGAATACACCTGTTATTCCGTCAAACACACCTGTTATTCCGTCAAATACACCTGTTATTCCGTCAAATACACCTGTTATTCCGTCAAACACACCTGTTATTCCGTCAAATACACCTGTTATTCCGTCAAACACACCTGTTATTCCGTCAAATACACCTGTTATTCCGTCAAACACACCTGTTACTCCCACAGAACCAAGTAATGAGGGTAAATGAACATGAAGTCTTTTTTGTAAACACAACACTTTTTCGAAAGAAAAAGATAAGGATTAACCATGGTATTTAGCCCGAAAGTCAACGACAAACTCAAAATAGGTCCCGAGACCTACACCATTACCGAATACCCAGTCACCAGGGGTATGTCTTATGATTAGCTAGGTAGATATACCATAGTTTGCCACCAAAGATCCATTTGTAATTAATTTCAGGCCCCAAGATTCTTAATGTTGTTTTATATAGGCAACACTTACTAAGAAAGCTTTCATGTCCACAAAACTTTATTGGAATTATTCAAAAATACTGAAGCGATTCTGGCTACTGTCGCGTGGCGTCTGATAGGACACGGCCGCTTGCCTACCAATCTGCCTGTCACGCGCAACCCTAAGCCCGTTCGCTGAGGCGTCCACGCCGAAGCAAAAGAGAGGTGCAATTCATTCACAATGAGGGCAGGAAAATATGATGGTGATTCTACATGTATTTCGGATTTGACAACGTTAATAACAAGCACAGGAAAAATGTATTAGCTAAGCTGCGAAAATTGTTGGTGTAATTTTCCATTCTTAGCGTCGGCGAGACGCCTCCGCGAACTTTTTTATGTTTCCTTCGTCCTCGCGTTTCGCCATGGGCAAGAATGTGCAGGGCGCGGATGCCCCGCACCAGTAGATTGTTCACACGTGGTCTCCTAACCACGTGTTTACCATGGTCGGGATACCATGGCGGAACAATAAAGGAACATTCAGAGTCTTCCGCGGTCAGGAGGCTGGGAAGATGCTTGATATTTGATTCCACTGTTCCTTCGCGGGCTGAAAAGTGCAGGGCGTCTGCGCCCTGCACCAGTAGGTGGGTAGCAAATGTTGAATATTAAAACCAACGAATGCGTGGTATGTATCCAAAAGTGGATATGCTTAACTGCTGGCGCGTGGCGTCTGATAGGACACGAACGCTTGCCTACCAATCTGCCCGCCACGCGCGAAACAAAGTGTGCGCGGTGAGGACACCGGCACGAGAGATTGAAGTGCTCGCCCAGTAGATTGTTCACACGTGCTCTCCTGACCATGTTTAAGTCAGAGGAAAAATAGAAAAAGTAAGCCAATTACAAGATCTGAAACAGAGAAGACACCTGCCATTTGCTTTAAACACCATCGAAATCAAACAAAAGACATAGATTTATCCCATCTACACTCTCCCAAAATTACCCCAAATATGGCATAATTGTTGTGTAAAAATAAATAGAAAAGCCCTTCAACTGGCTTTCTTTGCTGTGCCGATTTTGGGGCTGTTGAAACAACAACTGAAAGGATTCGTGATGACAAGAAAAGTTTATATTGCAGGAGCAGTTCGTACAGCTATTGGGAGATTTGGTGGCAGTTTAGCGGATGTACCCGCGGCTAAGCTTGCGGAAATCGTGGTAAAAGAAGCCATGCAGCGTGCTGGCATCCAACCCGCTGATGTTGATATCGTTTATTTTGGCAACGTTTTGCAGGCAGGGCTTGGACAAAACGTGGCTCGTCAGGCTGCCATCCACAGTGGCATGCCGGTTGAAGTCCCCGCGGTGACCATCAACGTGGTATGTGGCTCGGGACTTGAATCGATCAACATTGGCGCGCGCATGATTAAATACGGCGAGGCTGATATCGTTGTGGCAGGTGGCGTTGAGAATATGTCCGCCGCGCCATATCTTTTGCCCAACGCGCGCTATGGCTACCGCATGGGCGATGGCAAGATCGTCGACTCGATGACGCATGATGGTTTAACCGATATCTTTAGCGGCACCCACATGGGCATCACCGCTGAAAACATCGTTGAGCAATGGGGCTTGACCCGCGAGGAATTGGATGAATTTGCCGCCAATTCACAAAACAAGGCTGCCAAAGCTCAGGCTGAAGGTAAGTTTGTTGATGAAATCGTGACAGTTCCTGTCAAGGTTAAACGTGACATTATCGAATTCAAAGAAGATGAAGGCATCCGCGCGGGCACAACACCCGAGAGTCTTGGCAAATTACGCCCAGCGTTCAAAGCTGATGGCATCGTGACCGCTGGCAACTCTTCAACCATCAACGACGGTGCTGCCGCGGTGGTCTTGATTAGTGAAGAAAAAGCCAAAGAATTGGGTGTGACCCCGCAGGTGGAATGGCTTGAAGGCGCGTTACACGGTGTGGAACCCCGCATCATGGGCATTGGTCCAGTGGCTGCTACCCGCGAACTACTCAAGAAAATGAACGCCGAACTTTCGGACTTTGATCTCATCGAAGCCAACGAAGCTTTCGCCGCGCAATCTGTGGCGGTTTTGAAAGATTTGGGTTTGGATCCCGAAAAAGTCAATGTCAACGGTGGCGCGATCGCTTTGGGTCATCCCGTGGGCGCGTCTGGCGCGCGCATTTTAGTGACCTTGATTTACGAAATGCAACGCGACCCTGAGGCAAAGATGGGTCTGGCTACCCTGTGTATTGGTGGTGGCATGGGCGTTGCCGCGGCTGTGCGCAAGATTTAGTTTATTGAGGCGCGCCATCTTTATGGCGCGTGGCCTGCCTGTGGGCAGAATGAGACGAGAAAGGTTGAGAAATGGCAAAAGTTATTCTAACTCAGCAAGGCTATGTGGCATTGGTGACGATCAATCGTCCTGAGGCTTTGAACGCGCTGAACCAGGAAGTGATCGAAGAGCTGATTGACGCTTTCGATATGATTGATATTGAAAATACCCGCTGTGTTATTTTGACCGGCGCTGATGACCGTGCTTTTGTGGCCGGCGCGGATATCGCCGCGATGGCGGCCATGAGCAGCGAAGAGGCAATTGAGTTTGCTCAACTCGGGCATGAATTGATGGATACTGTCGAATACTTTCCTATGCCGGTTATCGCCGCGGTGAATGGCTATGCCCTGGGCGGTGGCTGTGAGTTGGCGATGGCATGCGACATTCGCATTGCCAGCGAAAATGCTGTTTTCGGTCAGCCAGAGGTCGGTTTGGGCATCACTCCCGGCTTTGGTGGCACGCAACGTTTGCCTCGCCTGATTGGCTCGATGTCAGTCGCCAAGGAACTGCTTTACACCGGTCGCAATGCGCGCGCGGATGAAGCTTTGCGCATCGGTTTGGTGAGCGCGGTCTATCCCCAGGCCACTCTTCTGGAAGAAGCATGGAAGATAGCCAACCGCATCGCCGCCAACGCGCCCATCGCGTTGGAAAACACAAAAACAAGTGTGAACGCCACGATGGAAATCAGTCTTGAAGATGGCATTGAGCTTGAAACGGAATTGTTTGGAGAGTGCTTCGACAGTGAAGACCAAAAAGAAGGCATGGCGGCATTTCTCGAAAAACGCAAAGAAAAAAACTTTAAGAATCGATAGGAGACGCAAATGAAAGTAGCTGTTATTGGTCCAGGAACGATGGGCTCTGGCATAGCCCAGGCTTTTGCTCAGGTTGAAGGCTATGAGGTTGTTTTGGTGCACTATGCCCGCCTTGAACGATCCCAACAGGGCATCGATGGTATTGTTAAGGGCTTACAAAAACGGGTTGACCGTGGCAAAATGGAACAGGCTGAAGCCGACGCGATTGCCGCGCGTTTGCAACCCGGCTTGTACGATGACTGCGCCGATGTGGATTTGATTGTTGAATCCGCGTCCGAAGTCATGGCGGTTAAGAAAGAGACCTTTGCCAAACTTGACGCGATCGCCAAACCAGAATGTCTGTTTAGCACAAATACCTCTTCGCTTTCAATCAGCGAACTGGCAAGCGGGCTTTCGCGCCCCATAGTCGGAATGCATTTCTTTAACCCCGCGCCAGTTATGAAATTGGTGGAGATTATCCCAGGTTTAAACACGCCGGAAGAATTAGTTACCGCGGTAACAGAAATTGCCAAAGCGATTGGCAAGACCCCGGTTTTGGTGCAGGAAGGGCCCGGCTTTGTGGTCAACCGCATTTTGGTGCCGATGATCAACGAAGCGGTTGGTATCCTGGCGGATGGGCTGGCTTCGGTTGAAGGTATCGACACAGCCATGAAACTCGGCGCGGCGCACCCGATGGGTCCGTTGGAGCTGGGTGATTTGGTCGGTTTGGATGTTTGTTTGGCGATTATGGAAGTCCTGCAGGCTGAAACCGGTGATCCGAAATACCGCCCTCATCCCTTATTGCGCAAGATGGTGCGCGGTGGCAAATTAGGTCGCAAGAGTGGCGAAGGCTTCTATAAGTATTAGCATTTAGCTTAGCTGTTATTAGTAAAAGAAAATCAAAGCCGGGTGTGTTCGCGCGCCTGGCTTTTTCGTTTGGGTTTGAGAGGGTTTTTCCAAGAAGAATAATATTCGAACTTCCTAAGGTGCATCACCATGGTAAGAATGATAATGGTATTGTTAATAGATAAAGTTAACAATACTACCGTTACTTGATTAGAGATTACTGTAATAATAAATTGTTTATATATAAAATTATCTTAAAAAGTTAGATAAGCAAAACTTAATTAACAAACAGATGTAATTGGAATTAAAAGCTAATAAGTTTGTGTGATTGTATAATAGCAGCAAGTAAATCATTCAAAAAAAATAGGAGGTTAGCATGGAAAAAGACATGGATTTATGTAGAAAGATTTTGTTTAAAATTGAGGAGGAATTTGACTCAACAGCGATATACAATCTTGAAATTAAGGGATATACGTTTAATCAAGTAGCGTATCATTGCAAACTCCTTTATGATGCTAATTTAATTTCTGAATATAAAGCACAATACGCAGATAATGAAATCTATACTTTTAGTGTTAGTTCATTAACATGGGAAGGACATGATTTTCTAGATAAGATAAAAGAAGATACAACTTGGAATAAAGCAAAAAATATTATTAATGATAAGGTGCTTCCCATGACTTTTGATGTAATTAAAACGGTTGTTACAGAGATTATTAAATCTTCTTTAAGAACCATGTTGTAGTTGGATAATTAGCTACCTAGAAGATAAATTTTAACCAGAAAATTAAATATTATCTAAACATATCCATGGTCCTTTGACCATAGAATGAAAAATTGCCGGTCAATATGTCACGAATGTTCACCTGTTGCAATTCAGAAATACTAAATAGGTATTCAGTGAGGATATTTGCATGAGAGAGTGTAATTCTCATCCTGGTGGGTCCGCAGTGAAAAAAAAGTGAATAAGATTCAAATCAGTCCCCTATTTTAGGTTCGCATCTTTTTTTAGACCTGTATTTTGGTCTCCAACACAGTTCAATATTCTGGGGAATTTAGCCTAAAAAAACTTGAATATTGTGAAGAATTAATGTAATATAATTGTAATAATATCCATTCCCATTACATTTTATATGCGAGCTTAAGACTAAGCTTGCCAAATCTTAGCAACCATAATACATAACCTTTGGAGAGAAAAATGAAAAAGTTGTTTTTTGCACTTTTAATTACCATATTAATGGTATTCAGCTTACCTTGTGCTGATGTCAGCGCGGAGGACGCCATCATCTGGCAGCGGTATGACGAGGGAATTAGAGACTTTAATTTCCGCACTATAGCGATTGATCCGCAAACGCCTTCCATACTTTACGCGGGTCTGGCTGCCGATGGTGTCTACAAAAGCATCAATGGCGGAGAGACATGGAACGCGGTTAATACTGGACTGACAATCTATGATTTTATTGAACGTCTCGCAATAGATCCACAAACACCTTCAACACTTTATGCGGGAGCGTGGGGTACAGGAATCTTCAAGAGCATCAATGGTGGGGATAGCTGGAGCGCGGTCAATGCCGGATTGGACCATCGTCATATTGGATCCATCGTAATTGACCCGCAAACACCTTCAACACTTTATGCGGGAACGCCTTTAGGTGGGGTCTACAAAAGCAGTGATGGTGCTGGAAACTGGAGCGCGGTCAACAATGGCTTGACACATCTATCAATTTCTTCCATTGCGATAGACCCACAATCGCCGGACACGCTTTATGTGGGGGTAGATGGAGGAGGAGTCTTCAAGAGTGTCAATGGGGCTGAGAGCTGGAGCGCGATCAATACCGGATTGACAGATCTCAGAATTATGTCCCTCGCAATAAATCCGCAGATGCCGGAAACGCTTTATGCGGGAACACTGGAAGGAGGAATCTTTAAGAGCAGCGACGGTGGTGGAAGCTGGAGTGTGGTCAACAATGGGTTAACTCACTTTTTAGTATCTTCCATAGCAATTGACTCGCTAACGCCAAGCACACTCTATGTGGCAACATGGGGTGGAGGGATCTTCAAGAGCAGCGATGGCGGCGGAAATTGGCGCAAAATCAACACAGGACTAACAAATAAAAATATTCCTATCCTCGCGATAGACCCACAAACGCCAGATACGCTTTACGCGGGAACAATGGGTGGTACGGGAGTATCGACTGGCTCAGTCTTCAAGAGCAGCAATGGTGGCGGAAATTGGCGTAAAATCAACACAGGATTTCCAGCTGAGACAGTTCGAAAGATAGCGATAGACCCACAAACTCCCAGCACGCTTTATGCGGGAACGAATGATAAAGGAGTCTTTAAGAGTATCAATGGCGGTGAGACATGGAGCGCGGTCAACAACGGACTGACAGAACTGGGTGTTATGGCTCTCGCGATAGACCCACAAACATCCGGTACGCTTTATGTTGGAACATGGTCTGGTGGGGTTTCCAAGAGCAGTGATGGCGGTGAGACCTGGATTGCGGTCAACACTGGTTTGACAAACCTTGATATGTATTCCCTCGCGATTAACCCGCAAACACCTACGACACTTTACGCAGGAACATGGGGTGGAGGGGTCTTCAAGAGCAGCGATGGTGGTGAGAATTGGAGCGCGGTCAATACCGGTTTGACAAACAGTTTTGTCTCTACCCTCGCGATAGATCCGCAAACGCCAGAAATTGTTTACGCGGGCACGATGGGTGGAGGCGTGTTTAAGAGTGTCAATGAGGGAGAGGAATGGGGCGCGCTTAACACTGGATTGACAGGGCTAAATGTTTCTTCCCTGGTGATAGATCCGCAATCACTAACCATACTTTATGCGGGAACGTCTGTTGGAGT
>Ga0209510_1004486_pt1 | contig 12245 bp, 8 predicted proteins | sample BiotimSIPDNA_FD_185749 | JGI IMG/M metagenome (GOLD analysis project Ga0209510, IMG submission 185749) | Anaerobic biogas reactor microbial communites from Washington, USA - Biogas_R1 time_0 SIP DNA (SPAdes) (version 2) | ecosystem: Engineered > Bioreactor > Anaerobic > Unclassified | place... | reverse complement strand
CTCCTTCAGCTTCTCAAACAACTGTTTGTAGCTTTCCCTCGATTCTTCCAGCATCGGTTCGATCGCCAGCACTTCCCGCTTGCCCTCTTCGCTCACACCGCAAACCAGCAGGATGGCCATGCTCACGATCCGGCCAGCATAGCGCACCTTCTCGTACAACGCATCCACCCACAGCACCGGGTAGGCATTGGACGTCAGCGGACGATTCCGGAACTCCTCCGCCTGGTCATTCAGCCCCTTGGTCATCTCGCTCACCTGGCTGCGGGAGATGCCTTCAATGCCGAGGCTTTTCGCAAGTTTCTCCATCTTTCGAGTGGATACACCCTGTACGAAGGCTTCCTGCACTACCTGGATCAGTGCTGCTTCACTGCGCTTTCGCTCTGTCACAAAGAAGGGGATGTAGCCGCCATTGCGCACCTTAGGAACCAGCAGGTACATCGTGCCCAGTCTCGTGTCCAGTCGCCTCGGCCTGAAGCCGCAACGGTGACTGGTTCTATCCTCGCTTTGCTCATGCTTTTCTGCCCCAAGCTTGTTGGAGACCTCCGCTTCCATCATCTGGCTGCAGAGCCACTCAAGCATACTCATCATTGGGTCTTGTGCGCCCATAAACTGGAATAGCAATTCGCCAAAATCCGTGGTATTCGTACCTTGAGCCATTGGGGTTCCCTCCTCATGAGGACCTATACATGATTTGGGCTAAAACGAATCCATTGAAGAGCTTTTAGTCGTGTATAATCGGTGTTGGAAACATGGCCACGGCCTTACTAAGAAAAGTGTGACCAAACAGCACGTTATTGATTGACTGATCCAACTCCCCAGCTCATGGATCAACTTGGTTCTGTTCTGACATCCCACTAAGCATACGCCATAAGGTGCTGCGACTAATACCCAGTCGCTGGGCTGTTCTTTGCCGGTTCATGTTCTCTTCACGCAGCACTGCAAGGGCGATGTGCTTATTGATCTCCTCAAGTGTTCCATACAGAGGAGGACCCATCGATGCAGTGGAGGCAAACATCTTGCGCTCGTTAGCAATCCCCTCCAGCACAAGTCCTGAAGGAATGTAAGGGGAGGTGACACGAAGGAGGCACTGTTTGACGAAGCGGTTTAGTTGATCGTTGTTGCCTGGCCAATCATAACCAGTCATCAGGTGGTTTCCAGCCTCCTCAAAGCCCAGCACCTGGCGTCCGTGCATGATATTCAAGGCGCTGAGGTAAAGGCTGGCGAGGCCTGCAATGTCCTGGGGGCGGTCTTTAAGAGGAGGGATACGCAGCAAGCAGCAATCCAGAGTGCTGAAATATCGCTTCATCAATTCATTTTCTCCCGCCTGTCCGCTGACACAGAAAATCAATCGGTTGCGCTGGCTTAGGGAGGAACATTCCGCATGTCTGATAAAACGCTGACACTGTTCCTCGTCAAGTGCAGAGAAATGCTTCATGAAGATCGTTACATGCGCCTCAAATAATGGGGACTTTTCATTTTCCAAGACCCAATCAAAGGACTTTGCATCAATCAATGAGCAGTCGATGACAACAAAAGGGCTTGTGCTCAGGGGGCTAGCCTGGTAAATGGCAAAAGCAACATCGTCATATGGCACGCCTGTTTCCCCGGAGAGCACGATAGATGCTCTCACTTTGCCAAAGGTACGTGCTGATTCCATCACTGCCGCCATTGCACCGATGTTATCAATAGGCCAAGGGTCTTTCTCCTCCTGATTTGCGTCCAGCATATGGTAATACTCCACAACACCATCTTTAAGGCGCGGGATAGAGAGACGCCTGTTAATATAAAACACCGCACTGTCACCAGCCGGTTGGTGAGACCTGTAGCCCTTAATCTCAAACAAATTGTTCTTTATGCGTCGGGTAATGTGAAACTCGCCCTCCTGCAGCGTGGCAGACACGTATTCTGGAAGTGGACGAAAGGCACGCTGATACTCCAGCTGATCCTGAGTGAGGTTGGAATAGATTAATCGCTTCTGCGCGTCAAAGGCAATCACACTTAACCCACTCTTGTCAATAATATCTTTATAGACAAGGTTCCTATGCACAGAAGCATGGATGAGTGCGCTCAGTCGCACAGCTTCGTCCAGCGATGCTTTGACACTTTCTTTCCCAGAGGCGATGAGGATGGTATTCATGCGCAGCTTCATTGCTGTGTCCACAGCAATCGTGTCGCCGACCAACAGGGAGTATCCCTCATCTGCCAACGCGCTAATAGTGGCTTCGGCATCCTGCTCTTCCCGCAGGGTTACAGTCTTGATCTTAATACCCATTAACCCAAAAAGCTCTTCGGCGGTATGTGTTATGCTACTGAAGCCAACTATAGCGAAGCGTCCTGGGATATTCTGAGCCATTCTCACATATCGCAAAAGATCACTCGCACTAGGAGTAATGTCGATAACCGGCAAATCGACTGTTTCCTGAATCAGCATGGCTGTACCGCCACGGGAGAGAATCACATCATAGCCTTCCTTCTCAAGCGTTGTAGCGATTGCTGCACCAGCAGCTAGATCTCCCATGTAGACATCTGCCTGCACATCGTCACGGGCTGAGAGCTGTTCCAACAAGATTTCCCGCAATCCCTCATAAGGTGCAATCGCCAGGATTTTCGTTCTTTGCATTTACGACCTCTGAATGTTTAATGATAAATTGATCATGAACACCTTTGTCTTGTATCATATTCGAATGATTTATGCAATCTTGCTTGTCATATTAGAACGATAAATGTTTCAAAATAAAACATTTCACTGGCTAATGTGTTTTGTTTCATCAAGTCAATCGATTATTATACGAGTCAGAAGGCTGACCACTACGATTGTTGTTGAGGATAGGTATGGAGGTTGTTGTTCTTTCGGATGATACAATCAACACGATGGTAAATTTGATTCGCAACTACTCTGAGCAGATAAGAACGAAAACTCCAATTGAACACGAATACCAGCACATTATCTGCTGATAAGACCTTGTACCACGCCACCCTATCCTGTTGACGATTATTCTTTTTGAAATAGAACAACTTTGATTGAGGGGGAGATTTTGATGGTTTGATCTAAGTAGTTGCAATGCTATTTCATTAATTTTTGTCAGATAATGGAAAGGAATGGTACGATGAAGTCTATGAGGAAATGGATCTCCCTCGCGCTGCTGGCTGCCATGCTGCTCACCCTGGGGGGCAGCGCCATGGCACAGAACAACCCAACTGAACTGAGCTTCTGGCTTTTCAACGAAATTCACGCGCAGTTCTATCGTCCGGGTGTTGAAGCCTGGAACGCGGAGTTCCCTGACCGCCAGGTGAACGTTACGTTTGAGACCTATCCCAACCAGGAGCTAGGCAGCAAGTTGCTTATCGCGCTCCAGTCCGGCAGCGGCGCTCCGGACATTGTCGACATCAACATCAACTATTTCTCGAACTTCCTTACAGGGGACATCCAGCTCGCACCGCTCAACCGCGTGGTGGACCCGGTGCGCTCGCAGTTCATCGAGTCCCGTTTTGACATCTACAGCAGTGACGGCGTTGTGTACGGGCTTCCCACGCACGTTGGCGCGACGGTTGTGTACTACACCAAATCACTGACCGATGCGGCTGGCATCGACATTGATGCCATCAAGACCTGGCAGGACTTCGAGGAAGCCGGCAAGAAGTACCTTGACACGACCGGCAAGCCCTTCGTCGGCATCGAGACGGGCAACCAGCGCCCATTCTGGCCGATGATCGTGCAGCGGGGCGGCGACTACTTGGACCAAGACGGTAATGTGGTGCTGGACAGCGACGTCAACATCGAGGTCCTGACGATGCTGAACAAATGGGTGAATGAGGACAAGATCGCCGTCGGGCTTCCAGGCGGTTCGACAGCGACGGAGGAGACGTTTGCTTTTATCAATGGCGGCGAGATTGCCGCGCTCATTATGCCGATGTGGTACATGAGCCGCTACATCAACTATATGCCTGACATCAAGGGCAAGGTCTTCATCCGGCCGATGCCAATCATGAACGAAGGCGACGCCAGGTCCGCGGGCATCGGCGGCACCGGCACAGCTGTCACCCTGCAAAGCAAGAACATTGACCTGGCTGTGGACTTGTTGGCCTATTTGAAGCTGACCCCCGAGGCCAACATCCGTATTTGGCAGCACGCCAACTTCGACCCGCCGCGCTGGGATGTCTGGGACAATCCGGAACTCCAAAAGCCCGACGAATACTTCGGTGACGAGATCATCTTCAACACGCTGCTTGATGTGAAAGACAACATTCCATCGCCCAACTATAGCGCACTGTCCACAGCAGCCCAGGACGCGGTCATGAACACGGTCATGTTCTTGGCAATCGAAATGCAGATGGATCCCGCGCAGGTGCTCCGCGACGCGGCCGAAGATCTGCGAGCTTCGCAGTAACACTGCCGATTCTTACAATCTACCAATACCCGTCTCTGGGACAAGGCACAGCGCCTTGTCCCAGGGATTTGATGCAAAGGCAGGTGCGTGATGACCAATAATCTGCGAAAACGCTCAGCTTTTGGGGTGCTCAAGAGCGTACTGTACAGCCCAAAAGTGGCGCCATACCTGTTCGTCCTGCCTTTTGTCATCGCGTTCCTGATGTTTTTTTTATACCCCACGCTCCAGACCATTTTTATGAGTTTCCATAAGGTGCTCAGCCTGAACAACATGGAGTTTATCGGACTTCGCAACTACCAACGCCTTAACAATACCCAATTCATCGGTGCGCTGCGTTTAAACACCCATTTTACCCTGATCACCCTGGCCCTCCTGATACCGATTCCTATCACGTTCGCAGCGGTGCTCAACAGCCGCCTTATCAAGGGAAGAAATTTCTTTCGCTCGGTGTTGTTCATCCCCTCTCTGACGTCCGTCATCGTGGCCGGTATTTCGTTCAGGCTCATATTCGGTTCACTCGAGTTCTCTGTCGCCAATAAGGTCATGGCAGCGTTTGGGCAGATGCCGGTGAAATGGAACCTGAGCTATTGGCCCAGCATTATCATCATGGCTGCGCTTTCCATTTGGCGTATGACCGGCGTTTACATGATATATTTCCTTTCAGGGCTTCAGTCAATCTCTACCGAGCTGTATGAGTCAGCCGACATTGATGGTGCGAATTTCATGCAGAAATTCTTCAGAATCACAATCCCCTTGCTCAAGCCAACCATCGTATACGTCCTCACACTGGTCGTGTTCGAGGGCTACCGTATGTTCACGGAAAGCTACGTATACTGGAATGAGAATACCCCAGGAGGCCTGGGTCTGACGATTACCCGCTATATTTACCAGGAAGCCTTCCGCAAGAACGATATGGGTTTTGGCTCTGCAATCGGCATCACCCTGCTGGGGATTGTCATGCTCATCAACGTCGTCCAGTTGACGGGCTTCGGGCTGTTCAGAAAGGACAGGTAGGAAACCGTGGCTAAAACTAGAAAGGTGTTTGCACAAGTTTTACTTTTTCTTGTTATGATGGCTGTCAGCTTCGTGACACTGTTCCCACTGTTTTACCTTTTCCTCAGTTCGTTTTCAGACGTAAGCAGGATTTTCGTCGATGGTATCAACCTGACGCCCAGGCTATCCAGCCTCACTTTGGAAAATTATAAGGCGACGTTCGCATTTAACAACGGGATTTATATAAACTGGTATGCGAACAGCGTCATCACGATGCTCTTGTTCACAGCCGGCTCTCTGTTGACCACATCGATAGTCGGCTACGCTCTCGGCGTGTACCAGTTCCGTGGGCGCAACCTGGTGTTCATCATCGTGCTGCTTGTCATGATGATCCCTATCGAGATACTGATGCTTCCGCTGTACAGCCTCACGGTGAAATGGGGAATCATCGGAACGAAGGCGGGGGTCATTTTGCCGTTCATGGTTTCCGCCAGCGCGGTATTCTTCTTCCGGCAGTTCGCCACAGGCCTGCCGCTGGAGCTGCTGGACGCTGGGCGTATTGATGGAGCCACAGAATTTGGGATTTTCTACCGCATCATGGTTCCCCTGATGAAGCCCGCGTTCGGAGCTATGACGATCCTCATGGCAATGACGAGCTGGAACCAATTCGTATGGCCCTTAATCGTCCTGCGAGAGAACCGTAATTTCACCCTGCCCATCGGGCTTGCAAGTCTAATCTCACCGTATGGAAACAATTATCAAATGCTGCTGGCAGGGGCAGTCATGGCAGTCATCCCGGTCATTCTAATCTTTATATTCAACCAGAAATCATTCGTTTCAGGCCTCGCCAGCGGCGGGGTAAAAGGATAACAAGACGGAGGGCAACGTATGATGGGCAACGTGAGACACGCTAAGGTGACCCTGGGGGTCAGAGGTGCCAGGATTGACAAGAACATCTACGGCCATTTTGCTGAGCACCTGGGTCGTTGTATCTATGATGGTTTTTATGTCGGGAAAGATTCCTCCATCCCCAACATAGAAGGCTTGCGACTGGATATCATCGATGCGTTGCGCAAGATTAAGATCCCCGTTCTTCGCTGGCCAGGCGGATGCTTCGCAGATGAATACCACTGGATGGACGGCATCGGCCCGCAGAGCAGCAGGAAGCGCATGATCAATACGCATTGGGGTGGGGTTGTCGAGGACAACAGCTTTGGCACCCACGAGTTCTTCCGGCTTTGTGAGCTGCTGGGAGCCGATCCGTATATCTGTGGAAATGTTGGCAGCGGCACAGTGCGCGAGATGAGCGAGTGGGTGGAGTACATGAATTTCCGAGGTGAATCACCCATGTCCTCGCTTCGCCGAGCCAACGGACGGGAAGAGCCGTTTGGTATCAAATATTTCGGAATAGGCAATGAGAACTGGAACTGTGGTGGCCGGATGCGCGCGGAGCACTATGCTGACCTTTACCGCAATTACGCAACCTATGCGCGCAGCTATGAGGGCTACCCCCTGTACCGGGTGGCCGCGGGACCGCGCGGGGCGAACTACCACTGGATGGAAGTACTCATGCGGGAAGCCGCTCACTTCATGGACGGTATCGGCCTGCATCATTATACGCGTGTGGGTGACCAGATAATCGTCCGCAAGATGGCTGACGGCAATGATATCTACCTGCGGGATGAGACGCTCTCCAGGGGCTCGGCGACCGAGTTTGGTGAGAAAGAATGGTTTGGCATCATGAAGGCTGCGTGGTTCACTGATGAACTCGTACAAAAGCACTCCGAGATCATGGACAAGTACGACCCCGACAAGAAGGTTGCCCTGATTGTGGACGAGTGGGGAACCTGGTTTGACGCGGAACCCGGGACCAACCCCGGCTTCCTGTACCAGCAGAATACCTTGCGCGATGCCGTCTCAGCGGCAATATCGCTCAACATCTTCAATAACCACGCTGACCGCGTACGAATGGCCAACATCGCACAGACAATCAATGTCCTGCAGGCTGTCATCCTAACGCAGGGTGAAATGATGCTGCTGACGCCGACATACCATGTCTACGATATGTTCACCTGTCATCACGATGCAACCCTCATCCACACAAAGGTGGAGGCGCCGGATTATACCTTTGGATCTGAATCAGTGCCGGGGCTGTTTGTTTCGGCTTCCCAGGACGCGTTGGGCACTGTCCACCTGACCATCGTGAACCCGGATCCGTCCGGTGGCGTGGATCTGGATATCAGCATGAGGGAGTGGCCAGCCAGGCACGCATCCGGGAGCATCATTACCGCGCCGCAGATGACCGCACTCAACGATTTCAACAACGGCAACCAGGTAACACTTCAGGATTTCGATGAGATTACAGTTCATGACGGCACCACGTCCCTGCGGCTTCCGCCGATGAGCATCGTCGCTGTGCATCTTGGCTTGTCTGAGCCACATTGAGCCGGGGACAGGCGCATGAGTTTCCGTTGACTTATATGAACACAAAGAAACGGCCAATGCCGTCAATCGCGATTATCGCGGATGACCTGACAGGCGCGTGTGATACGGGCATCCAGCTCGCGACTGCTGGGTACCGGGCCAATGCAATCTTCAACCTGGCTCATCTCTCCACCGTATTGACGGACGACGCCATCGCCATCAGCACCGGCACGCGGGATTTGGATGCCACTGCGGCAGCCGCTCGTGTTCGGGACGCAGCCCTGGCGCTGAAATCGCTCCATGTAGAATACTACTACAAAAAAGTCGATTCTCTCCTGCGGGGCAATGTGTTCGCTGAAATCGGCGCCTGCATGGAAGTGCTCGGTCATGACTATTGCATGCTGGCGCCCGCTTACCCGGACAACGGCCGGCGTTTTTCGGAGGGTGAAGTTTTTGTCACGGACGGCGATGGAGAAAGCAGCAGGATTCTTGCAAATATGAGCGAGGTCGCCAGATTCGGGTTCTATGTCAGTCATATCCCCCTGGCGGACATCGTCCGGGGCCCGGTTCACCTTGCGTCATCCATCCTTCAGCGAATCGGAGACCGACCCGTCGTCCTGCTGGCGGACGCCGTAGAAAACATGCACCTGCAGGCTATCGCAGAAGCCATCCGACTCGTACCCCAGCGGTGCCTGCCCGCTGGGAGCGCGGGGCTGGCAAAGCACATGATGGGCTACTGGCCTGCCCCAGGCACCACAACGATTGCTGCTCTCAAGCCCAGCCGTCCCGGCGGGAGGGTTCTCATTGTTGCTGGATCCATCAACCCCTCTACGATCGCCCAGGTGAATCGTGTCCGCGGTGTGCCGGGGTACGTCGTGTATGACATGGATGAGACCCCGCGCGCCATTCTACGCGATCTGAAGAACCTGCCTGCGACGGTCGTCCTCACCGTAGCGCCCACGCAAGGCGCTTCACCTGAACAATCCAAGATTTTTGAGCATGACCTCGGGCAAATTGTGCAGGAGGTGTTTGCGCCTTTGAATGTCGGTGCGCTCATCCTCACAGGCGGAGAAACAGCTCAAGCAGTGCTAGACGCGCTAGGGATGCATACCATCTCTTTGGAGGAAGAGCCGCTGGAGGGCGTCGCTGCCGGGTGGTCGGAGGGCATCCTTGTTGTCACCAAGTCTGGCGGATTCGGTGACAGGGACGCGCTGCACGCTTTGGCTGTCTACGCGACAATGAAACTGTCCATACAGCGGGAAGTGACTTCATTTGTGCCGTAACTGGCGCGGGAACAAGGAAGTACGCATGAAAGAGACCTCAAAGAGCCTTAAACCGGTACTCGGCATTACCATGGGTGACCCCTGTGGCATCGGACCGGAAGTCACGGCGCGAGCGCTGGCCCGACCGGACATTACCGCGAAGTGCCGCCCGCTCGTCATCGGCAGCATCAAGGTATTTGAAAAAGCAATCCGCCTCGTGAATACAGGGTTGGAAACCCATGCCATTTCGGATGTGCGGGAAGCGCAGTTTCGTGATGGTGTCATTGACGTACTCGACCAGGACCTGGTTGATGCAGAAACACTTGTCCCTGGCATCGTAGATGCCAGGGCAGGCAACGCTGCATTCCAGGCTGTGCGCAAAGCCATTGAGCTCGCCATGGCGGGTGAGGTCCACGCGACCGTCACAGGTCCACTCAACAAGGAGGCCCTGAACCTGGCGGGCTGGCATTACAACGGGCATACGGAGATTTTCGCCGAGCTGACGGGAACGAAGAACTATGCCATGATGCTCGCGGACGAACACCTGAGAATCGTTCATGTCTCAACCCATGTTTCCCTGCTTACCGCTTGTGCGCGCTGCAAGAAGGACAGGATTCTTGAGGTCATCAGGCTCGCCCGCGGTGCGTGCGTTTCTTTGGGTATCTGCGCACCACGCGTTGCCGTGGCTGGCTTGAACCCGCACGCAGGGGAGAATGGCCTGTTTGGACGTGAAGAAATTGAGGAGATCGCCCCGGCAGTGGCGCTTGCCCGTGCCGAGGGCATTGACGCCCAGGGCCCCTTTCCCCCAGACACTGTTTTCTCAAAAGCGGTTGGGGGGATGTATGATGTTGTGGTCGCCCAGTACCATGACCAGGGGCACATCCCTATGAAAGTTCTCGGGTTCCGGCTCGACAGGAAAAGCGGGAAATGGCAGTCGGTCAGTGGGGTGAACATCACGCTGGGTTTGCCAATCATCCGGGTCTCCGTCGATCATGGCACAGCGTTCGATCAGGCATGGAAGGGCACCGCGAGCAGCGACAGCCTGGTCAATGCCATCGAATACGGAGCCCGCCTTGCGGCTGAGAAGTTCCAGAATAATTGATATCGCTACTGGCGATCATCTTTCCTTCACAAATGGGCATGATGGTTTACGCAAGTGAGGCGGTTTGCTGGCAGCGTGTTGTGAAAAGTGGAGGATACCGGACAAGCAGGCAGACTCCTTGAAGCCAGAGAGGGAACATGAAAGCATTGATAATCGGTGGCACAGGCACAATCAGCAGCGCAGTAACACGCCTGGTCGCTCAGGACAAGGACTGGGAGCTCTATCTGTTCAACCGCGGTAACCACACAGACGATCTTCCCGATAACATCAGGCTCATCAAAGGTGACATCACGCGGGAAGCGGAGGCAGCCTTGCTGCTGGAAGGTATGACGTTTGACTGCGTTGCCGATTTCACTTGGCGCGAGCCCGCCCAGGCTGAACGTGACATCCGCCTTTTTCGGGGCAAGACAAAGCAGTTCATTTTCATCAGCACTGCGGCCATATACCAGACACCTCCACCACATCCGTTCATCACGGAAGGAATGCTGCAGAATAACCCATACTGGGAGTACGCACGCAAGAAGATTGAGTGCGAGCGCCTGCTGCTGGAAGCGATGCGAGAAGATGGCTTTCCTGTCACGATTGTCCGGCCTAGCCACACATACTCAGAAAAGATGATTCCTTTCTGCCTACAGGCAGGTGCAGAAAGTTGGCCAGTGATCAAGCGTATGATTGAGGGCAAGCAAGTCATCGTTCCTGGTGATGGCTCATCATTGTGGACGATCACGTTTAACGAAGACTTTGCCAAAGGCTTCAAGGGCTTGATGAGTAATCAGCATGCCATTGGTGAAGCAGTTCACATCACCACTGACGAATCCCTAACTTGGAACCAGATGGCACAGGCGGTCGCTGACGAGTTGAACGTACCATACAAGCCTTACTATCTTCCAACAGACATCATTGTCGCCTTGAAACCCGAAATGGGCGGCGGTATGAACGGTGATAAGCGCCATTCCGTGATTTTTGACAACACGAAGATTAAGCGCTTGGTCCCGGGTTACTGCGCAACCATCACCTGGCGTGTAGGCGTGCATCGCGCCATCAATAAAATCATGACAACACCAGAACTCCGTGTGGAGGATCCGGAGTTCGACCGTTGGTGCGACCAGGTCATCGAAGTCTATGACGAAGCCTTGGAGAAGGCTCACGCGTTGCAATAGTTTCTAAAAGGAACACAAGCAATACTCGCGCAATATTATATCCTTGCAGCCTTGAGATCACTTTTACAATATTGTAGATGTATATAACTTTGAGGACATATTGTTTGCTCTCTGTCACAAAGAAGGGGGATGTGCCGCCATTTTGTGCCTTGGGAACCACCAGGGACATGGAACCCGGCCGGGTGTCCGGATGCCTTGACCTGAAGCTGTGTCGGTGACTGGTCCTCTTCTGCTTTTTTATGTTTCTACTGACATAGCTTGCAGCAAATATCTGCTTCTATCATCTGGCTGCGCGGCCATTCCAGCACGTTCAACACAGGGCTTTGTGTGTCCATGAAATGAAGGAGAAAATCGATGAAATCCGTGTATTCTTGCCTTGCGCCATTGGGTTTACCTCCTACAGATTATATTAGTAACATCCATGGCAGCTGGTGAACCCCAGTGGCTTGTCCATTCCTTTCCCTGGGTAAAGTTGCGAACCTATTTGACAGCACCCCACCCCCTATAACTGTTTTCCCGTGAATGGCCATTGTGTGTTAGATGCAAATCATTCTGAGTAATTTAAGTACCTGAGAACCAATCGGAATTTCCACTTTTCTACATATTTGTATGTTCAACGCCCGTATCATTTACCCCTACCCATACCCCTACCCAGAAATATCTCGACAAATCCACGCAACACCAAATAATAGAAAAGCTATATTTATCAACACTTCTCAGCAGTCTATAAACTCAGAAAACACCTATTTTACGCATTGACATCGTGGAGGTCGTTGGTTCGAGCCCAATTAGGGCCTGCTGAAAAAAGTGATTCGCGCTATGGTCGTTCCTTCAAACAGCTGCTTGTGCTATCCCAACCGATTCTCCAGTCCAATTTACGCTCTTCAGCACGCGCCAAAAAAGAGCTAAAAGGAAG
>Ga0209510_1004478_pt1 | contig 12257 bp, 10 predicted proteins | sample BiotimSIPDNA_FD_185749 | JGI IMG/M metagenome (GOLD analysis project Ga0209510, IMG submission 185749) | Anaerobic biogas reactor microbial communites from Washington, USA - Biogas_R1 time_0 SIP DNA (SPAdes) (version 2) | ecosystem: Engineered > Bioreactor > Anaerobic > Unclassified | place... | reverse complement strand
ATTCATCGACATTTACCATGACATAGTATGCGCCCTGAGGTGCAATATATGACAGTCCTGCATTGTCAAGTTGTTCCAGGAAAAAAGATCTTTTGTTTGTGTAATGCTCAAGCAACTTATGATAATAAGAATCCGGGAAATAAAGTGCAGTAACTGCTGCTTCCTGCAAAGGTGCTGCAGCCCCGACTGTGAGAAAATCATGTACCTTACGGACTGCATCTATGATATTGGGTGGGGCAATGATATATCCAAGCCGCCATCCCGTTATAGAGTAGGTTTTTGATAAAGAACTGCACGATATTGTTCGATTGAACATATTGGGTAGTGATGCAAAATAGGTGTGCGTGAAGGGAGCGTACACAATATGTTCATAGACTTCATCGGTTATTACAAACACATCATATTCTTCGGCAAGTTGCGCAATTATAAGCAACTCATCGCGTGAAAAAACTTTACCAGTTGGATTTCCCGGATTGCACAGAATGAGAGTTTTTGGCCGCTGTTCAAAGGCTTTTTGCAGCTCGTCAATGTCAAAGTTAAAAGATGGGGGTCGCAGTGATACATAAATTGGTATTGCTCCGGTTAAAATTGCATCAGCTCCATAATTTTCGTAAAAAGGGGAAAAAACTATTACTTTATCGCCTGGATTTGTCACAGCCATCATTGCCGCCATCATCGCTTCGGTGCTGCCGCAGGTTACCACGATATTGGAATCCGGGTCGATTGGAATTCCCATGAAACGCTGCTGTTTTTCTGCCAATGCTTTTCTAAAGTTTTCCGCTCCCCATGTTACTGCGTATTGGTGTGGCCCTCTTTGTGCAACTTCTTTAAGAGAGTCAATCAGTTCTCTGGGTGGGTCAAAATCCGGAAAACCTTGTGACAGATTGATTGCACCGGTCTTGTTTGCAATGCGAGTCATTCTTCTTATAACAGATTCGGTGAAGGTTTGGGTTCGAGTGCTGATTTCTGCCATTCAATTACTCCTGATCCATTTAAATTCAGAAATTAAGATTGTTTTCTTGCCAATATACTTCCATAAACAATACGACCAAAAAAATTACCATTTTTTAATCGATATCGTGCTTCATCTTTAAGTGCCTTTGCAAGAAAGGTACTGACAATCCCTCTTTTGAGCAAAGAATCTGCTCCTCTGTCCAGAACGGTCAGTAAATAGTGAGAATCATTTTCAGATATATACCCAAAACTTCGCTGTTTAATTACAAAAAAGCCAATATCTGTGACCTTTTTCGATAGTGTCTGAATCAGAAATGAATCATGTGAAATAATACTTTGGGCTTCCTGGGCACAGATCTGCAAAGGATCATTATTGTCAATTGAAAAAGTGATAGAAGAATAATCTCCGTCAAAAATAAGAAGCTGTCCATTATTACGAAGTACCCGATAGGCTTCGAGCAGGGCAGATTGTGAATCGGGAATATGACACAATGTTGTGTGGAAAATGACGACATCGAAAGATTCATCAGAAAATGGAACATCTGTTCCATCACCCAATACGAAACGTAAAGATTTGAATTCTTTACCCAGATTGCATGCCTGGTTTACAAATATCGGTGATGGATCAAGTCCTACAGTTTCAGCAACACCTGGCCATATAGCTATCTTGCGGGCTATTGCACCTGTTCCGCAACCGATTTCAAGAACTTTTGCATTATCAAGAGTTCCAAGATCCTTTAGTAATGATGTCGACATTGACTGTTGCTGAGGATCTGTTGCCCGCAATTCCAGTACTGAAGCAATCTGATTGGTAATATCATCTGGTAAATTTATGATGTCAGCGTAAAGGTCGCTCATACCTGCTACTCCTACTTATTCCAGAACAGAAGTTTTTGTTTGAGATACTCCAGTAACTCCATTGATAACAGTGCAATTAATCCGGTATAAACGATTCCGGCAACCATTCGGTTATAGTCGGCAAAGTCTGCATAATATTGTACAAATCGACCTAAACCGGTAGTTGCCCCGAATAATTCTGCTACAGTGAGCATGATGAACGAAAGGGCCAGACCAATGGTCATTCCATTAAAAATGTGAGGCAATGATGCCGGTAATACAATTTTTCTGAGATAATCGAAATATGATAATCCAAGAATCATGGAATTATCTAAATACCGCAACGGTGTTGATGCTGCGCCTGCGGAAGCATTTATAAAAACCGGCCAGAACGCACCAATGAAGATTACAAATGATGAGGACAGATAGAACGTAGGAAGAATTGCAATTGCATAAGGAATATAGATCGTCGGTGGAACGGGTGCGACGACTCGTGCGAAAGGAAAAAACATTCTGCGCAAAAAGGGAGATACTCCTACAATGATCCCGGTAAATATTCCGGATACAACTGCAAGTATGTAACTGGGAAAAAGAACAAGGAAAGATGACCAGGTTCCTAAGCCAAGCTCCGGTAAAGAGTCCCACAATGTTCGGATTGCAATTAACGGAGTAGGGAAGAGCTGGCTGTTAGGCAATATGCGACTGGTGCTTACAATATGCCATAAAATGATAGCTCCGACAAAAAACAAAGTTCCTTCATGGTTGTAAATAATTGAGTGCTGTTTTCCTGAACTTTTGCTTTTGTAGTCATTTTTAGATGACAGTAACTCCACTTTTATTCCTGTCCTGTTTTTTTTGAATATGCTGCTCATATAAATGCTCCATCACCATTTGCAGTGAATATTGTATTCAGATGATTTTCCATATCAGAATGAAAGTAATCGACAATCTGTTCCGAAAGTTTTCTATAGAGAGCCGATGAAAAAAGGTTTTGGCGATTTCGTGGATGAGGAAAATCCACCCTGACATCCGCAATGACACGTCCGGGCTTAGATCCTAATACCACAATCCTTTCTCCAAGATAGAGTGCTTCCTCTACATCATGGGTAACAAATATTATGGTACGTCTGATAGCCGAGCCACTCCAGATTTGCAGAAAAAGATCCTGTAAATGTGCTCGATTGGCAGGATCCAGAGCTCCGAATGGCTCATCAAGCAGAAGCATCTCCGAACCAAGTGCAAGAGATCTTGCAATTGCAGCTCTTTGACGCATACCTCCGGAGAGTTCTCCCGGATAACATTTGCCCTTATTTCTGAGGCCAACCAAATCAAGATATTCATCAATGTAGGATAAACGTTCTTTTTTGGATGTCCCTGGATATTTTTTATCAATAGCCAGCATTAAATTCGCTTGTACTGTCATCCATGGAAAAAGTGAATAATCCTGGAATACCAGCCCTCTTTCGATATTCGGATCCGATATGGGTTCTCCTTTCCAGTAAAGTCGTCCTTTGTCAGGATGTTCCAACCCTGCAATCAACCTTAGAAGGGTTGATTTGCCGCACCCGCTCAAGCCCAGAAGACAGATGAATTCACCTTGCTGGACATGTAATGAGATATCCTGTAAGACCGGACCACCTCTGTTGTAACTGAATGACAAATTTTCTATGAGGAGACCGGGCATGTTATCATTTTGCCCGGACTTCTGAGATTCATTAACTATATCCACTATAAACGATTCCTTTCTTTGAATTCATTTATGAGTTTTTGCCAGTACTCTTCTTTAGGGTTAGCTTTTGAAAGTGAGTCAAGAGCACTGCTGTAGAGATCTACATTAATGAAATTATGAATCTTGAGATCGGATTCCACAAAGCCATTTGCCACCATTGTTTTCCAGAAATCATTGACACCCTTTACATTTGGATCACTGGACTGATCGAGGTTTGGACTGTAAAAGGCTTTTTCCAGAATTGATTTGTCAAGTTTAACATATTTGCTTATGTGTTCAATGGTCTTGTTCTTATTTTCTTTTGAAAATTTCTCAGCACGCAGTAGCGCACGGATAAGTGCCGTCCACTTTTCAGAATCGTTAAGTGATTTTTTTTGCACGGTGACTCTGCAGCAGGGGTGGCCTGGAGCCAGGTCTTTGGTACGGATAACTACTTTCAAACCCTGGTTTTCAGCAGTAATGTCGTAAGGTCCCCAGATAACACCAGCATCAACCTGATTACTTTTGATCGCTTCGATCACAGCAGGAGGATTTTTGAGTTCAAACAGTGTAATATCTTTTTTCCAGTCGATCCCATTTGCGTCAAGTGCACCCCGTAAAACAGCATCACCGGTTGCCAGACGAACCGTAGCAATTTTTTTCCCTTTTAAATTCGCTACAGATTTAATTTTAGCAGCATTTTCTGCAGTTGTAATGATGGCGGCATCTTCTCCCATTATTCCGCCAATTATAGAAAGTTCTGCTCCCTTGGAAATATGTACCAGCGGTGCAGTGGTCCCAAACGCTCCGACATCCAGCTTGCCAGCACGAAGCGCAGAAAGACCATCAGCAGAGTTGGCAAACTCTACTAAAGTTACATCCAAGCCCTCACTCTTAAAGTAACCTTCTTCCTTGGCAATAAATATCTTGGCATGTCCTGTTACCGGAAGATATCCGAAAGTGATTTTTTGCGCCTGGACAGAGTGAAATGTGTTTAATGACAAAATGCCTGTGATCATGGTGCAGTGCAGAATTTTTTTTGTTTGATTGAGCATAAAGCATCTCCTTAAAATATTGGTTCTTCTATTTCCGTTCTGGAAACAGACGTTTATAATAAAAATTACTTGTATATAGCGCAGCAGCAGGATTATGGCCTAAAACCCTGTCCTTTGTTATCAGTGTAGTCACTGGGGCTTCAGAATGTCTGTTGAAGAGCGCGTCGTGTCCAACGCAAAGCCCTACAATGACATTCAAGTCACACTTCTGATGGTTCAAAATGGAAGCCTGGAGTACAGGGTTGCATATCGATTCCCATGAACCTTTCAGTACTTTTAATTCTTCGGGTATGCCAATCGATGTTTTATCGACAGACCCTACTTTGCAAATAACACTAAAGTATTTAAGCCCGTGCGCACGAAGAATCGACGCAAATGTTTTAGCTTCTGTTATCAGTCCTATGCAGGTAGCAATACCAATTTTATTGGCTCCAATAGCAAGGGCAAACTGAATAATCTCCTCTACACGGGTCAATTTGCCGTAGAATTTACCTTCGATTTCCGCAGCTGCAATTGCCAGTGGCTTGTCGATACCATTTTCGGTATAATGTTTCTGAGCCATGTCTTTCATTTGCTTTGATGCAATTATTGAAAGACATTTCGAAGGGAAAGGCTTATTACGACGGTAGCAGCTCTGGATAGAGCAATCGGTGCAAGAAAAACGTTCAGTTGTCATTCAAATACTCCAAAAGAAATGTTCTTGATAAATTCATCCTGAAAATCCTTTTTCCCGGACAGATCAACACTGGCAATCTGTTTAACTGCCGACTGTAATTCAATGCGAAGTGATCGGTTCAGCAAAAAAGCAGTTCCCCCGGAAAGAGAAGTATTTCCAATAAATTTGATTTTTCCGCGAAAAACAGGTGGAATTAGTCCTGTGTGAAATAATGAATCTTCACTAAGGTGAAATCCGAATGATCCGGCTATATAAACAGAATCAATTTGCGATACAGGTACTTCGAGATGGCTCAATAGTAGGTTAATACCAGTTCGAATTGCAGCCTTTGCAAGTTGTACCTGACGGATGTCCTTTTGTGACAAAATCACCTGGTCAGAAAGCCGAAAGACGGTCTTCTTGTCAATCTGTTCCAGACGTTTAACAAGCATTTTTGGACCTTTGAAGTTTGGGGCTGTAGTAAAACGCCCTGAAGGTGCAATGATACTGGTTCGGACTAGTTCGGCTACAGCATCTAAAAGTCCACTTCCACAAATTCCCGTTGGTTCTACATTTCCGATCACTGTTAAAGTTAACTCACCGTGCTCATTGATCGTAACACGCTCTATTGCACCTGCCTGGGCACGCATTCCTGAGGTGATATTCATGCACTCAAAGGCGGGTCCTGCAGCAGTGGATGTCGCTGCCAACTGCCCGTTTTTTGCCAGTACCATTTCACCATTTGTTCCTATATCGATGAAAAGTATGCACCCTTTTAGATTGTGTAAATCGGTTGCGAGTATACCTGATGTAATATCAGCTCCGACGAAAGCGGAGATTGTGGATGGCAGATAAATAATCCCTTCAGGATTAACATTCAGACCTATTTGCTTTGCCCACAAACGGTGGGTTCCCTCCATAGCATTTGTGAATGGATAGAAACCAAGCGAATAAGGATTGGTTTTGGTTGCCAGATGAAGCATGCAAGTGTTGCCACTTATTACCACCTCATAGATCCGATAAACCGAGACAGCTTTTTCTTTGGCTATTACACCAATGAGACGATTAAGCTCATCAATAAGCAGATTGTGTAGCGTCGTCAATCCATGCTCTTCAGATGCAATGCTGATCCGTGTAAGCACATCATGCGCATGAAGGCTCTGCGGATTCAATGATGATGCTTTTGCAACAGTCTTTCCATTGCGTATGTCACAAAGAGATACAACCAGTGTCGTAGTTCCAATATCTATTACTACGCCGTATATTTCTTTTGTTGTATCCATTTCTTCTTTGGTGAGAAGAGCTGAGCCAGAAAAGATGGCTGTGCTATTTGTTTCATTATTAAAAATCTTACGGATATCAGGTTCAAGAGATATCGGTCTGCAAAAACCGGTGTCAATGATCGTGAGAGACTCTTTACCATCTTTAGTGGAAAGTTCCACTGTAATATCATCTGTAATAAATGTTTGGCATGCCAGCACCTCACTGACCTTCTTTTGTGAAGATGAAAGAGGAGAACGAGCTGAATGAATGTCTTCAGTCAGACTATTAAAATTATGTATATGAACAGTGCACTTCCCGCAGGTGCCATTTCCGTTGCATGGCATTTCAAAAGAAATACCTGCAGAACGGATTATATCTGAAAGCTTTTCTCCTGGTTTTGCACTATAAGAGATGTTATATGGAAGAATAGTGACATTTGCCATTATCTGTATCCTTTTACCGTATCAGTAAGGGCGCGTATATTTGATAGAGGTGTTGAGGTGCTTAAACCGCATGCCGGTGACAGTATATTGACTTTATCGCAAATAAGTTTGTATGTTATTTGTTTAATTTTATCTTCATTATTGTTTTCCAGAGCATAGGTGCTTACATTTCCCATGGTAACCAGATCCGGAAATTCTTTTTTAAGCGAGGACAGATTGACCATCGCATCGGTGCTGATTGCTTGAGAATGTATTAGCTTCAGTAGATGACGCACAGGGTTTAGATCCCCGCAAATGTGTAAAAGTACAGGAGTACCAAATTTGTTAACCGAATCTATCAATCTATTGATATATGGAATTACAAACTCTTCAAAAAGTTTTGGCCCCAGAATTTCACCTGTAGCGGAAGGATCTCCTACAGAAATCACTGAAACTCCATTTTCAACCAAAGCTGTGGCATAGGTGATAAGAAAATCGGTTACCTGAGAGATTACCCCATGTGCAATATCGGGAAACTTTCTAAGTTCCTTATAAAAAGTTACAGGATCAATCACAGAAGCTGCTGTGCTGATCGGGCCAGTCAGATTGCCAATAACTGGAATCGATGGATAACGTTCCGAGAGCAATCTTGCTGCTTCACAAATTTGTGGAATTCGACCTTTAGTTATCAGGTCGGAAACATCAGGAAACTGTGCTTCCTTAATAGAATTAAATCGTTCTTTTATTATCTTTGGTTCACATTCCAGAGTACCCAAATCAATATCGCTGCCTAATACTTCAGCTTCTACGGTCATGCAGAAAGGAATGCCAATATTTTCAAATCCGGTAGAATGGTGGACTTCATAGGCAAGTTCTGACATTAAAGAGCTGTCAAAATGAGCTTGTGGTAAAGCGTACCTGGTTCCTCTCATAATATCGACAATAGCCGCATTCATCATGCCTCCAGTGCATATAACCGGTGGACGATCTACAGATTCTTTTTGGAGCACAGATAACAGACGTTTTTTTTCGCTGCTGATCATGATATATCTAATCTTTCTAACTTATCAATTGTAACAGGATATCCAATTTCTCTTACTATGTTCATCATGGTATGGATGTTTTCTCCTGGGGTCGCTGTCGGAAGACTGCATCCTGATGCGACGATATAGCCACAAGGTGAATCGAAACCATCTCTTACACAATTAATTACTGCATTGCGAATCATAGAGGCGTTTCCATTCAACATTATTTCGGTTGGATTTACATTACCCATTATTTTGATTCGATGACCCACAAGCTGTTTAGCTTCAGCAATACTGAGATCGGTATCTATACTGAGACAATCGGCTTCGGTATCAGCCATTCGTGATAGAATAGGTTTGGATTTTCCGCAGATGTGCAACGTCACTTTTTTATTCATCTGGTGAATATCGTCAATTAACCTTTTGAGATAAGGAAATGAGAAAATCTCAAAATGATGCGGACTGATTACCGAAGATGACGACATTGCATCAGTTAGGCTGGGTGTTCCGCCAACGGAAATTATTGCCCTGCAATAGCGAATGGCTGTTTCAAGTGAAATCTCACAGAGAGCATGTACTGTTTGCGGTTCTCTTGTGATTTTACGGGCAAGTTCATCTGCACCGAGTAAAAATGAGGTGTTTGTAAATGGCCCCACAACTGCACCTGTTACCGGGACTTCATTTCCTACTCTATCAACTGTGATCTTTATTGCCTCAAGAAATTCAGGAAGATTACCATCATGCCATGGATCTGCAGGAACGATATCTGATACCGATTTAATTTTCTGGAGAGCTGGAGTTTTCAGATAGGCTGTCTCATCCTCAGGATAGAAAACCTCAGCACCCATTGCTTCTGCCTGCTGATAGAGATCGGTAAATATTCTGATATTGTCGTATCCAAAGGTGCGATAAGCAGCAATATGCGCTTCAGCAATCAGTTTACCATTCCCTCTGAATTCAGAAACCCTGGCATTTATTAGTCTGGCAGCGCTATTTCCGACAATAGGAATGCATGGAAGCCGATCTATTGCAGCACCAGCACTAAGAGCTTTCGAACGTTCTAAAGGTGTCATCAAGTCTTGCGTATTCATACCTGCTTCTCTGTTAAGAGATTTTGTACAAGAGATATGGCGTTGTTTGCATTTGCAGAATATCCATCTGCTCCGATCGAATCTGCAAAACTTTTTGAAATCGGGCCGCCACCCACAATAACCTTAAATTGTTCACGAATGTTTCTCTCTTTTAGAATATTTATTACCTGAGCCATGCGGGGCATGGTTGTTGTCATCAGGGTAGAAATAGCTATTATATCTACGTTATATTCAAGTGCTTTATCGACAAATACAGCAGGCGGAATATCGCGACCCAAATCGTAAATTTCACAACCAGATACTTCAAGCATGATCTTTACCAAATTTTTACCTATATCATGGGTATCCCCCTCGATTACACCTATTACCACCTTTGCTTTAGCGGCATCAGGGTTTCCTCGTAGATGTGGTTTTATTACCTCAAGGCCTGCATACATCGCATCAGCACATAGTAAAAGTTCCGGTACGAAATACACTTCTTCTTCGAAAAGTATTCCTGCTTTTTTCATTCCGACGGAAAGTCCTTTTTCAATAAGGTCATATCCTTCGAATCCATTTGCGAGTGCTTCGGTGGCCAAATTAACCACTCCAGGTTCATCCATGTCAACCACTGACTGGCAAAGTGCGTTATATGTTCCTGATATTTCATCTTCCAAGTTCTTAACTCCTGAAAATTATTCTAAAAAGCAGATTAACCTTAACTACCTAAAAGAATATAGCTGTTAAATTAACAGCTACATTTCAATGACTTAGCTGACCTGTGGAAACTACAGATCGGTTTTTATCGTATTTATTAACTTCAAAATATTCTACTTTTTCTTCACGACCTTTATAACCTCTTAAGTCAACTATTCGCTTTGCCTTATGGGTAGCACGCGGTAATTCACCTGAATTGAGTACTTTTACCTGTCTTGGTTTTACTCCAAGCCGAGTTTTGGTTAAATGTGAAATTTGATTAACAAGGTATTCATCAGATACGTTTGCATGTACAGATCGCTCTGCTTCTATGTCAAATTTGGTCATATGATTCTCTTCTACTACAGTAATGCGATATTCACCGGTTAAAGAAGGAATATTCCTTACTACATACTCTATGTCACTTGGGAAAACATTAACACCAGAAACAATGATCATGTCATCGATTCTTCCGGTAACAGAAATTCTGGCATGTGTTCTGCCACATTCACATTGTTCCCGGTTAACCAAACCAATATCACCAGTTCTGAACCGAATCAGAGGACGAGCTCTCTTTCGCAATGTAGTAAAAACCAGCTCGCCCTTTTGACCATCAGGTACTGGCTCAAGTGTTCCCGGATCGATTACTTCGACATAGATATGGTCTTCTGCCAGATGAAGACCATCTTTTTTATCACACATACCTGCACATGCGCCAAAGATATCAGATATTCCGAAAAAGTCATATAGATCGGCATTCCAAAGTTCCTCAATGGCTTTTCGAGTTGCAGGGATTGAACCCCCTGGTTCTCCTGCGACGATGATTTTTCTTATGGAAAGATCTGTATGAAGATTGATTCCCTGCTTTTGTGCTGTTTCACCAAGATACCAGGCATATGAAGGTGTGGTCCAGATGATAGTTGGCTGGAACTCTTTTAGAATAAAAAGAAGCCGTTCCGATGGAATTGTTCCTACCCATAAGCAAAGTGCACCAAGGTTCTGTGCACCGATAACATCTGGTCCGCCAACAAAAAGTGTGAAATTAAGCGCATGTACATAACGGTCGGTGGGACGCATTCCTGCTGCCCAGAAAAGCCGCGATTCAACATCCTGAAATTCATAAAAGTCCTCTTTTGTAAAAGGACTCAATGTTGGAACTCCAGTTGATCCGCTCGATGCTGAAACAAATACCACATCCTTCTCTTCAACAGCAACCAGATCACCCAATAGTGGAGACGCGACCTGACGGTCACGCTCAATTTTTTTATCAATGAATGGAAACCTATAAAGATCTTCAAGACTTTTAAGGTCACTGGGCAGAACACCATGTTTTCTGAAACTTGCACCGTAATATGGTGAGTGTTGATATGCAAATTCCAGGTGTTCCTGTAACGATTTTAACTGAAGTTTTCGCAAATTATTTAAAGGTAAGGTTTCTATTTCCTCGTTCCAGTATTTCTTTGTCATAATAACAGATCCTCAAAGTAAATTAATAAAACCGTTTAATATTTTCCCTGACTTAGAACTTTGCCTGAAAGATCAGCTCTGGCCATATCCACGTTCTTGAATCAAGGGCATATGAATTGCCATATTGTGTAATAAAAAATCTTACACGAGGGATGATATCAAAATTTTTGGTAGGGCTCCAATTGTATTTCGCATCGATATAGGGATAAATAATCCGTGAGCCTTGAACAACCGAATTCTCATCCGAGCTGATTGCAATGTCTAAAAGGGCAATACCTGGACCTGCAGGGATCGATGTACCTACACTACCGATGGCACCGACCTGTTTGAGCTTTGGAAGAGTACTGATTGTTGTATCGTTGACCGGGAAGTCTGTTCGCGTATTCTTATTGCTATACGTTGCATAACCTCCTTTTGCACGAAAGCTGATTTTACCAGCTTTAATTCCAGCGTCAATCCCAGCACCAAATTCAACATCACTTTTTTCGGTATTTTTGTTGAAATTGCGGTTAAGGACGGTAAAGAATTGAGGTGTTAAAGAAAGAGCGCCATTTGCAAAAGGCAGGTCAAGTATTAGAAGTTGAGCACTGGGGTTTCTTTTCGGATCATTAGAAAGGATCTGACCACGAATTGTATTAAGAGCACCATCTCCGTCAATGATTGCATAGGTTAAAGTGGCAGCTAATTTGGTTTCAGATTTTAAAACAGGAATACCTGCTTTTAGTCCGATTAATGCATTACTTGTTCCCGAAATCCATCCAAGGAATGATGCTCCAAGCCCTGGTCCACCACTCCCATAGGTATTTGTAGCAATGGAACGTTCAAGCAGATCAAGTGGTCCGTAACTTACGACTGGAAGTTTACCTATTGAAAAATTAAAAGGACCAGGGTTCCAAGTAGCAAAAGCCAGATTGAAATAGGGAGCAATACCTTTTGAATAGTTCCAGTTGTTGTTGAGTTTGTAATTGACCACATCAGTCATTACCCAGTCATTACCAATTTGAACTTGAACTGAAAGCTGGTCACTGACCTGCGCTTTGACTCCCAAATAATAGGCAACACGATGACTGTAAATATTCTGAGATAAAGTATTACCAGCAGTATC
>Ga0209510_1004475_pt1 | contig 12264 bp, 13 predicted proteins | sample BiotimSIPDNA_FD_185749 | JGI IMG/M metagenome (GOLD analysis project Ga0209510, IMG submission 185749) | Anaerobic biogas reactor microbial communites from Washington, USA - Biogas_R1 time_0 SIP DNA (SPAdes) (version 2) | ecosystem: Engineered > Bioreactor > Anaerobic > Unclassified | place... | reverse complement strand
TTCCGTCATTATTTGCGTCTGAAAACTTGGTATTATCAGCTTCGCCTTTAATCACTTTTTCCAGGTATGAAATATCTGCATCATCGATGATTTCATCCATATTGGCATTTCCGAATATCTGCAGTGTATAGGAAACTGCACAGGCCGAGAAAGCCGCCCCAAAAATTACTGCTATCATCAAGGCAAGCACAATATTTATTCGCTTGGTCAAGATTAACATCTCCTCATACTAATTATATCAATAGTTACTCTAATTAATAAATCTATCGTGTCTATACATAATTTATAAGATAATTATAGAAATAATGAGTAACAAGGCGTACTTTTCACTCGCTCAATTTAAGAATTATGGCAGAGGAATCTATAACGCAAGAGAGCAAGATGGAATTGATGATGCAAGGCCACGAGATATGGCAGGAAAAGTCCAAAACAGAAGGCGAGGATGTAGAATTTGGAGTTGATGTACGGCCAAAACATGCGCCAAGACGGAATAGCAGATGCCAAGAGACAGAAAGCATTCAACTATCATCCCGATGGCAGCAAGTCGGATCTGGCAGTCATTCCATATGAAAAGCGCCATCTTCTGAGGTTATAAGCGTATACGGAATGATCATATGCCTTCATAGTAGACATGGAATCGTCGATACTATGCAAGACCAAGGACGGAAATAAGAGAGGCCCGCGTTGCGACCCCAGGTCGTTTAAGAAAAATCCCGGGCACGCTTCGAAATGATAAAGGAATATCAATCCACGAGCGAATCATGACGACACTGGCAACATTGGAGGTAAAAAAAGGGCTAAACAGCCTACAAATGCTAACCATAAGTTGGCCTGCTAAACACATACAAAAATAATAATTTTTTTCACCTTTTCGATTTTCGGCAGTGATAGCAGTATCGTTCGCTCTTCTGGGATGATATTCTATGATACCAGGGCATATTCTCACTCTTTATTCGCCCTATTTCCGTTAAGTGGTCTGAACTAACATCAATATATCCGGCCTTCTTCAAAAGATTGGTCACAGCAGAGGGATCAATCCCACCATGCAGGGGGAGATTCAAAGAGTTATAGAGAGACTTTAATGGATTTCTCTTCTCTCTGCCAATGGAGGATAAATTTATAAACTGCTTTTTACTTCTATAAAATAATCCTCTTGAATGCGGTCCGTTCAGGAAGAAACAAAGAGTTCCATTGGGCTTTAGCACCCTTTTCCACTCAGAAAGTGCTTTTCTAGGGTCGGGAAGTTGCGAGAGCACATTTCTATTCACAATAGCATCAAAGGACTCATCTTCAAAGGACAGACTTTCTGCATCCACCAATTCCAGCCTGATCTTCAGATCTCTGTCATCAATCTTTTTCCGGGCGATTTTTATCATCGCCTCTGAGAGATCTATGCCAACGACATTATAGCCCATTTCTGCGAGCATAATGGAGAGGAAACCGGTTCCTACTCCAATATCTAGGACCATCTTCTCCCTCGACCCGATCTTTTCCTGTAAAAGTGCTTTCCAAGCATCTTCCTCTCTTTTGCTGGATGCTACATGACCAGGTGACATGTCGAAGGTTGAGGACTGCTGGTCCCAGTAAGACTTAACTATGGTTTTTGCTTCATTCATGGTTTTAAGCCCCCATAATTGCACTCTGAGACAAATTCTCCGGATTGGATCGATTACAAAGTCTCAAAGATCTATCCGTGTATTTAAAGGCCAGGTTGATGTTGCGTGCAGCCATTATCACCGAGATCTCGCGATTCATTACCATCTCCCTGATGATCTCGGTGACTTTCATTTGATGCTTGATGCCCTGATTCGAGGTAGGCTCGTCAAGCAAAAAGAACTGAGGGGTCATGGGCTAGTGCCCTGGCAATTGCAGCTTTTTGCTCTTGACCTCTGCTCAGCTCGTTGATATCGATAATGGCCACATCCATCACTCATTTTGTGGAGGAGGATATACGCAAACGGATTTTGTTATATCCAGGTCCAGGTGCTGGAATCTAGTTACGAACTCTTGGTGAATGGCTTGAGCATCCATATCTGCAAAGTAATCTGGATGAAGCCACTTTGCATAGTAAAGGGTTCCAATGAGACCAGAAGCCCCGCCGCAGTTTATATAATTGTGAGATACCATAAATATCTTTTTATTCTTGATGGCGTTCACATTGGCAAATTCAGGTCTATTCATGAATTCGTCAATAGCTTTAGTAACATTCTGGGCATTAGCCATATCATATCCCATGCGCTCCCCATCCTGAAGTATCGCGCTTCCTGCAGTGAATATTATAACGTCAGGGTTTCGAGAAATTATCCATTCGGCATCTACGCTTAAACTTCCTGAGCCTTCAATTTCATCTCCGATACATTTTCCACCTGCGGATCTAACCATTACGCTCTGATAGTTATCTTTAGCAGGTACGCTGAAACTCGTAGTATCTAAGCTATAGCTGCCTAGATATACTAATGGCTTTTTGGACTCAGGGATGGTTTTGGTTCTATCCAGAATTTCATCTTCAAGAGCATTCATCCAATCTACGTAATCCTTTGCCTCCGAAACCTTGTCTAATATATACCCATATACCATGCATGCTTCTTTGGAGTTCTTGATGTTCACATCCATAGCAACAACGGGGATGTCTGGCGTTTTTGTAGGATCATAGTACTCACCAGCATCTGTGAAGACGACATCTGGCTTAAGGTTATTTATCACCTCATAGTTTATCGCCTGCAGATCCCCAATGCTCTCTACTCCACTTAAAAGTTCAGGAAAATACGTTTCGCTGTACCGCATTCCTCCGGGGGTAACATATCTATCCGTGATCCCAATGATCTTATCAGAAGCATCTATTGCCCTTAATGTTTCGTAAACAAAGTTATTATGGCCGTGGTAAACATAAGAAGTCACTGGCATTGGTATTCGTATGGAGTTCCCTGTGTCATCAGGAAGTATCAGAAATTCATCAGTTCCATCGATTATCATTTGTATTTGTTTGATATCCATTTCATCAATCGTACCGTCGTAATTGGCGTCTGAAAGCTTCGTCTTATCTTTAGAGCCATCGATAATCCCCTGGACATACTCGATGTCCAGCTCATCAATGGTGTCATCCATGTTCGCATTACCGAAGATCTGCAGCGTGAAATCCAATGCATTCGCAGGCATGAAGGCCATCGACACGCATAGGGCTATAACTAAAACTCCACAACTAATACCATTCATTTTATTTCCTCATACTTATTGCTAGAAATGTAAATATTAGTTATAAATATTTCGATTAAATATCTACATAAGTGACATACTATTTAATTTGATAATTATTCTATAAAAAATAAATGCATATCATGATCCAATCTTCAGCTAGTCTATTAATGATAATCTTACCCAATATTGGTTTTGTTGAATCTTCTAGTGGCCTTGTGAAACCGAGGCCCTGTGACAACGTAATATTTTGCGCCATCACAGGACTCAACAGTGCAACGGAGACTCAGAGCATTCTCTCCTTTGGCGGGAGCAAGTGCGGAATGCGATCGACATAAGGATAGCGTATACGGCATTCTGTACATTTCAGGGCATCTGCAGAATCTCGGATCAACTTCGATCGACAGGATGGACAGACCAGAAGTCCTGTCAAATCGCTCAATGGCCATTTATCTTGCACAGATGCTGGCTTATTCCCATCGATTTTCCCAGGCTTGATGCCGCATATGAACGAAAACTTAAAACCTCCAAAGAAGAGTTTGGCACGCAAAGTACCAAATTCCTCGACCTCAGTTCTCGTCACAAATTCCAATCCTTGTTGGCGAAATACTTCTACATATTTGTCAAGAGAATATAGGGGCAACCTGTTTTCCGTATCACGCCAGAACTCCTCTGTCCGATTGAGTGGCAATCTATAGCGGACACTCTGAAGAAGATGATGCCCTTTTCTTAGCGGCATGCTTAATATATGCCGTAGCAGCGGCTCTTTTTCTTTCTGTTGGTGATTGGCAGATTCGATTGCAATCACACGCCCCCCTGGCTTGGTAACTCTTGCCATTTCTGCCACGACTTTTTCCGGACTGGGCATAACCCACAGAATCCACTTGCTTACTACTGCATCCAGCGATTCACTTGCTATAGGCAGATTCAATACGTCACCACGAAGAAATATGACAGATGATTTGGCCAGTTTATCCTGGGCTACTGCCAGCATATCACAGTTGATATCAATGCCGATTATTCTGCGGTATCCGGATCTTGTAAGCATTGAGGCTACAGATCCCGTTCCAGTGCCGCAATCAAGAATAATCCCATCTTTGTCCTTCTGCAGGTATCCTAAGAGAGCACCCGTTAGTTTGGTATCGTCCAGATAGCTGATAGAGTCGTAATATCTGGCAGCTCTGCCGCCCCAATACTTTTGAACGACCTCAGCGATCTTCATTCTCAAACCCGTGAGCACGCCACCATATTACGGCAGCCTGACCCGGCTCCTTAATCGTATCATTCTCAGATTTTGCAGTAAAGTATTCTCTGATAATCTTCTCTATATCTGGCGTTACAGGGATGCGTCTTTCAAAGCATAGTTTTAAGTGGCGGACCTTATCATCGACAGATCTCTCGGAGGTGTAATTAACAATAGAGACGTTGGGCAGCCTACCCTTGCTATAAAGGAGGCTGTAAATCAGAGGGTATTGCTGTGTCGAATGCCAAATATTTTCTTTGTTACCGTTAATTTGTTGCCACAGTATATCGCCATGCTCATTCTTGCTCTTCGCACCGGTAACCACACAACAATATCCTTTGGACGCCTGTTCCATTCGACGCAACTGTCGCCATACGTCCTTAAACACCCAAATCACAAGAGAGCTTATTACCAAATCGTACTTGTCCGAAACACTGGCGGCATCAACATCCTGCCAGGTGCTATTGATTATGCCAAAATTGGCGATTCCTTCTCGCTGAGCGTTCTCTTTGATTTTATCGACCATGCCAGGAGCCGGCTCCACGGCATCGATCCGTTTAACCTTCCTTGCAAAAGGGATGACGAAGGTACCTGGACCTGCTCCAACATCCATTACAACTGATTCAGGAGTCAACACTCTGTTCCAAAGGGAGTTTAGAACTTGTCTGCCATACTCGAAATCATTAGTGCGGCGTGAGTTGGAGAAGTCCTCCGCTCTCTTGCTCCAGTACACCCCGTCATCGCTATCGGCTCGCATGGTCTGCCTATATTGCTCATAATCCTCTGCCCAGATTTGCTCCCAGTTTATATCCGTCTCCATCGCCATCATGCCCCCTTCTTAGCTGGCCACCAGACAACAGCCAGTTTGTTGACCTTCTCGTAGAAACCATTCTTGCTATTGCTCAAGACATGCTCTCTGATCAAGTCTTTCTGCTCAGCTGTTGGCTCTTGATATTTTCCTAAGTTAAGCTCCCACATGGAAATGGCCGACTTCACGGATCGCTTCATCATGGTATCAATCATCCTGACGTTTGCCAGGATCTCTTGCTGGCATAGAATATTGAAGAAGCAGAGAAAGCGGTCTTGGTTCCATGAGTCTATGCCAAGCATCTGAGACAACCGATTGGATTCTGAATCAGGGCCCGCACCTATGGCGATGCAACAATATCCCCGTGATGCCCCGTTTATACGCTGGATTTGTCTGACAATGTCAGGAAACTGCCAGAGCGCCTGAGAGCAGATACAGAGGTCAAATTCGCCCTGCACCTGCGCATCATCCACATCTTGCCACCTTCTATTGATTACCTCGACGTTTTTCAACCCTTTTTCATCTGCATTGATCCTTAGATGCCTGCACATTTCAACAGCTGGCTCTACAGCAGTCACCTTCCTGGCCACCCCAGCAAATGGGATGGTTATTGATCCTGGTCCGGCAGCTATATCAAGAACGTCCATATCAGCCGCAAGTACGCCCTCCGACATAAGAAGCTCTTTGATCTTGTAGCCGTGGTCGAAGTTGCTGGTCCTGATGTAATCGTTGTAGTCTTCCGCCCTTCGACTCCAGTACTCAGGGCTGCTGATCTGACTGGTTTTGCTCGTCTTGGATTGCCAAAGCTTCTCCCATTCTATCACGGAACTCATATAACATCACCACATTTATTTTTTTATTCTACAAGTGAAAATTTTTTACAAAACCAATTTAATTAAAGATGCTGTTGACTTTGACATATGCATTGCAGCGAAGATACTACCAAAAAAATAGATATGCAAGTGTCTTACCCCACTATTCTTCAAGAGAGATCATCCAAACGCCGCTGTAGTCGACAGGCATAAACTCTTTATAAAACGTCTTTAGGTTCTCCTCCGGATCCAAATCATTGAACTCCTCTGAATAGAACAGCTTGGCGAAGTACTGGTTTCCTACAAAGTCCCATATATCTCTGGAAAGAACGTGGCTAATGCCGTACACTCTGTTATTCTTCACGGCATCCAATGTATCCCAGCCTGGGCGTTTCGTAAATGTCTTGAGAGATTCTAATGATCCTTCTAAAGTCGTGTTGTATCCGAGTCTCATTGAATCAGCCGCTGCTGGCCAGTATGCGCCGGTTATGATGATTATATCAGGATTCTGCGTCAGCAGAAACTCTGGATTTATGGCTGCAGCCTTACCGGCAGCCACCGCCCCCTCAGCAATGTTTGTCCCTCGGCACGCATCAATGAGCCCACCCCACATATATCTTCTGCCGTAGGAATTGCCGTACTCGGAAGGACCTTGACTCCCACATTCTACGTAAACTGTAGGTGATTTTTTGCTAATCTCCTTCAGGCGCAAGTTTACTTTGTCCATTTCTTGCGCATAATAGTCCGCTAACTTCTGCGCTCTCTCTTCTTTACCCAACAACTTGCCCAATAGAAGAATACTTTTTGTATGATTCTCCAAGGTTTCTGAATGATAATCTATTACAACTACAGGTATGCTCGCATCTTCTAATATTTTATAAATATCGGGAGCCTGATTATATCCATTTAGTGGCACCACAACAGCATCTGGTTTGAGGGATATGACTTTTTCTGTGCTGAGATCTACAGTATCACCTACTTCGGGTATGTCTTTCATCTCTGGAAATGCCTCTGTGAACTTCTCCCAAATGTCCATCCGATTTATCTTCAATGTAGTATCCATGGCCGCTATTTTTTTTGGCGCATCCTTTCCTTCGAGCGCAAACAACGTTAGTAAAGCGCCACCCGCACCGCTCCACTGAAGGACTATATTTTCGGCTGGCACATCAAGCGTTACATCTTTGCCCCGCAGGTCAGTAACTGTTATCGTCTCTTTCTGGCCCATACAAGGGCTCATAGTTGCCGTTAGCATAACACAAAGGATAGCTAAGGGCAATATCCAATTCGCCATATTTCATCACTCCAATTCAGTTCAGTGTACTCTGTTTAGCATAATTTTGATCATCTGAATGAATAGTAGGGAATTTACCTCACTATTTTTTCAAGAGAGATCATCCAAAAGCAATTTTCTTAATTTTGCCAACCTTTTACTTTAATATAATAGACTGCTGTGCTTTTGAAGGGATTTCCGTGTTCAACAACTCGTTGTCAGTAGACTGTCCAATATAGCGGGAACCGAGAGTCAATCGATCTAACAGGACTCTCTCCGAGTCTCCTTTCTCCATCGAATCATGCAATCTTTTCCGTCTTGCTGAACTCATTGGGACCTTTGGAACAACTACCGGCAGCCTGTCCCCGTCCATGTAAACTTCTGCTTGAACCCCGTATACCGTTTTTATCATAGCTTTGGTTAGAATCTCGTCCGGCTCGCCTGCGTTGTAGATTGTGCCCTTATTCATGACTACCAAGCGATCAGCATACCTTGCAGCCAGATTTAGGTCGTGCAGGGCCACGAGGGTTATAATATTCCTCTCCCAGGTTACCTCTTTGATCAAATTGAATATCTCCAGCTGCCGATAAAGGTCTAGACTGCTGGTGGGCTCGTCCATCAGAAGCACCTGAGGCTCTCTTACTAGAGACTGGGCAATAGAGACCATCTGCTGCTGACCCCCGCTCAACTGGTTCAGAGGCCTCGTGGCCAGCTCCTCTATTCCCAGATCCTCCAGAATGCCAAAGGCCAACTCCAGATCCTCCTGACCCACCCTCCAGGAAAGGTACTGATGCCTTCCCAAGAGCACGGCTTCGAGCACGGTTAGGGCAATGGGAGAGCCATTATCCTGGGGCAGATAACTCACCTGCCTTGCAGCGCCTCCATTTTCAATCCTCACTTCATTCAGCGTGACACTCCCCCGGTGCTTCAGCAATCCTGCAATGCATTTTAAAAGGGTGGACTTGCCCGTGGCATTGGGACCGATTATCGCCGTCAGCATGGGCTTGCAGTCCAGGTTTATATCCTGGAGCACGGACTTTTGACCGTAGCTAAAAGAGAGATTGCGAACAGCTAACATTACCAGTGTCCCTCCTTTCGGGTCAAGATGAGGGCGATGAAGAATGGCACTCCTATGAATGATGTAATTATTCCTATGGGAAATATGCTTCCAGGTATTAGCATCTTGCTCCCAACAGATGCAGCCGACAGCAGAAGTGCTCCGCTTAGGGCTGAGAGCGGCAGGAAGAATCTCTGGTCCTCGCCCACCAGCATCCTGGAGATATGAGGGGCTACCAGGCCCACAAAGCCTATAGTTCCCACAAAGCAGACCGCAGTAGCTGTGATCAGGGAGATGCTCAGGAATACCTTCAATCTGAGCTTTCTCACGTCTATTCCCAGGCTCTGAGCTTTGCTGTCTCCCAGCCGCAGCGCAGTGAGCTTCCAGGCGTCTTTTGCAAACATGGGTATCAGCAGGATCAATACGGTTGTGACTATGGCCAATTTCGGCCAGGTGGCCTTCATAAGACTGCCGAACAGCCAGAATACGACTGCTTGTAGCTGATTTTCCGAGGCCATATACTGCAGCAGAGCCACGAGCGCATTGAACAGAAACAGAAGAGCAATTCCCACCAATATTATGGTCTCAGTCTGATTTTTCCGACCCTGGGCCAGCAGATAGATTGTCATGCAGGAGATCAGAGAGAATATGAATGCATTCAGAGGAACCAAAAACTCCTCGGCATATGGGACCACTCCTACACCAAGGACCATCGCCAGGGAGGCACCAAAGCCCGCGGCACCCGATATCCCCAGTGTATAGGGGCTGGCCAAGGGGTTGCCAAGGATGGTCTGCATCTCCGCGCCAGCGACTCCCAGGGCGGCTCCAACCGCAATGGCCATAAGGGCGACAGGCAGCCTTATGACCCATACGATGACGCTCACCATGGGATCGCTCGAATCCGGCCAGAATATGCCCTGGATCACCTCGTTCATGGAGAGCCATGCCGGACCCGTAATGACATCTACAAAAAAGGTGAGGATTAGGGCCCCGATGACGCCGATCAGGCAGGTCAGCTTTCTCTTGGTGATCCGATCATAGGCACCCCTAGATGTCACGCTCATCTTCATCGCAGAATGGCTTATAGGGTAATCGTCCATAGTCCACTATACTCCACCGGCAGGAACTTCTCATGGAACTCCTTGTAGTTCTCGGCCGGGTCCAGGTCTTCGAACTCCTCAGGATACAAGCACTTGGCCATGGCCTGCAAGGCGACGAAGCTGTGAAGACTCCTGGATAGACCGTGGTCAATGGCGTAGACTCGGCCGTTCTTGACGGCATTTAGATCATTCCAGCCTGGTCTTTTCGTGAATGCCTCCAGCCGCTCTCTGGAGTCGTTCAGCTGTGCACAATATCCCAGACGCATGGAGTCGTTGACCGCAGGCCAATAGGAGCCAGTTATAATAATTACATCGGGATTCTGCTTCAACAGGTACTCAGGACTGATGGGTGCGTTCTTGCCAGCACCCACCGCCTCCTCCGCAATATTTATCCCGCGGCATTTTTCAATTAGCTCCCCCCACATGTTGCCCTTGCCGTAGGAATTGCTGTACTCGGAGGGGCCCATATTTCCACACTCCACATATACCGTCGGCTTGGGCTCATGCAGATCCTCAAGTTTTGTGGTGACTTTTTCCACTTGCTCCCAATAGAAATCCATGATCTCTTGGGCTTTCTCTTCTCTGCCCAGAATCTTTCCCAGAAGCATTGTGCTCTGGTTATAGGCCTCTAGGGTCTCCGAATGATAGTCCACTACCACTATTGGGATCCCTGCTTTCTCCAGCTTGGCTACATCTTCTTTTGCAGTCTCAAAATCCGATGGATATGTTATCACCACATCAGGATGGAGGGAAATCACCTTCTCAGGGTTAAATGTGCCTTTGTTGATATAGCCCACGTCAGGAATATCATCTATTTCTGGGAAAGCTGATTCGTAAGTTTCCCATGTCCACTGACGTCGTCCTTCCCAGTAGTCACGAGTCCAGCCAACAATCCTTTCGAAAGGATCCACTCCGCCCTCGATAGGTACGTACTCCTCGAAGTAGAAGGTCAACACAACCCTTTCCACGGGAAGGTCTATGCTGACCGTCCTGCCTAGCAGATCGGTGATGGTTATCGTGCCATTGGACTGATCATCAGCGACTCCATCGGCAGTTGCAAGGAGGGTTCCCATTACCACCAGGGCATAAAATACTAGTTTTGTGCTCAAAGGCCATCGCTCCGATGCATTAGTATCATGTTTTTAAGATGATATCTTAACTTATATAATCTTTGTGCAAGATAGTCTTAAATAGTTATATGGATTCTTAAAAACGCATGCGGGTAGATTTCAATGAATAAAATTCGCCCATAGCTCTTGGTTGATATCTCTCACCGCCCATCAATTCTTGAATAGGCCAGAGAGACTGCAGCAATTATTGACCATGTCGGAGAGGATGGTGATGCTCTCCCAAGAGAAGGCATCAGGAGGAGGAAAAAATGAGGAAAATAGGTTATGTGGTGGCGCTGATGCTATGCATTACGCTGGCCGTCGCGCCTGCTATTGCAAGCAGTTTCACGCTTGGCATCTATGGGAACGCCAACATGGATGAGGATATCGATGAGAAGGATATCGCATATGTTGAGGGAGTAATCAAGGGAACAAATGCTCCAACAAATCTCAGCGATGCCAATTACGATGGCAAGGTCGACGATAAGGATATAGATCAGATAGAGTTGATAATAAGTGGAGATAAAAAGGAGCTTACGATCATTGATGATGCAGGTGATGTGGAAACCATCCACATGCCAGTAAATCGCGTTGTAACGGTTCACTGGAGTGTTGATGATTCAATGCGCATACTTGGTTTAGCAGACAGAATAGTAGCCGTTGAGAAAAACACAAAAGAACAGACATCTTATTTCCCGGAGTTAAGCAAATTGACATGTTTTGGTGATGGCTTTGGAGAAATGGATTACGAGCTGATAATGAAAACGCACCCGGACCTGTTTATAGTGCGTTATACTGAAGATTATAAAAAAGAACCAGAAAAAATGCTTCCGGGCGTTACAGTGATTTCCATGACGTTATCACATCCAGAATATGCAGGTAAGAGCTTCGAAGAACGAATGATTAAGTTTGGTTATATATTTAATAAAATAGAAGAAGCGAAGAAGTTTGTCGCATGGCAAGAGAATTGTCTGAAGGATTTGAGAGAGCCCATAAAGAACATCTCTGAAGACGATAAACCGCGTGTATTCTATGGTTATTATAAAGATGGAATTTTCAAAATCCACATAACAAGCGGTGGAGGGCAGCTACTAGATATAGTCTCTGCACAAAATATTGGGAAAGATCTTCCCAAGGGCGATGGCCATCCCGTAATAGAAACTGAATGGTTGGTCGAGCAGAATCCAGATATAATTATTATCGATGCAGAAGTCCCAGTTAGCGGTTATGAGACAGATGATTTATCTGGATTGGATGCTGTGAGAGAAGCAATCTTAGATCTTCCTGAACTGAAAAACGTTGATGCTGTGAAGAACAATCGCGTTTACGTGCTTCCAAGCAGATGTTTAACTTATAGACCTGGTTACAATGTAGGTGCCGCATATTTGGCAAAATGGATCTACCCAGTTCAATTTAAGGATTTTAATCCACTAGGTGTTCATCAGGAATATCTGGATCTCCTCGGATTGGATTATAATGTTTCTGAACATGGCGTGTTCGTCTATCCGCCATTGAATGAAAGCTAATCGGAACTTTTTCTCCTTTTGAGGGTTTCGATTTAGCACCAATTAGAAGAGCTTTAAATTCCTGCGTTAATATTTTCAATCTTTATGGTTGTTTTTAGGTCAATTCATCCATTATGTAGCCTCTTTTTCTGCATTTTGCCTTGCTTT
>Ga0209510_1004471_pt1 | contig 12289 bp, 4 predicted proteins | sample BiotimSIPDNA_FD_185749 | JGI IMG/M metagenome (GOLD analysis project Ga0209510, IMG submission 185749) | Anaerobic biogas reactor microbial communites from Washington, USA - Biogas_R1 time_0 SIP DNA (SPAdes) (version 2) | ecosystem: Engineered > Bioreactor > Anaerobic > Unclassified | place... | reverse complement strand
TTGACTACTGTATAAATATATTTTAGTTGCATTCATTAAACCATTTGACCATTTTACGAAAGCTAATCGAATAATGTCCAAATTGCTTATTGTTGTAGTGTTTTTTGCTTTTTTTTAGCGGGTCATGGGCTTATACCAGAGAAGAGATTGCTTACCAAGTGAAGCAGAACAAAGAAAAAGTATCATTCCCTTTTTCGGCGACTATCAGGCAGAAAGTCAGTATACAGGGAAATATGGTCACCGATTCAGGCCGGATACTCTTTTGCCCCCCAGATTGTTACAAAATAGAATTATTCAGAACCAATACCAAGATGTTTATAACCGGGGATACATTATGGCAGGTATCGCCGGACGGTTCGGTAACCAGGAGTGTTGGCAACAATGACGGTGTTATGGGTGGAATGGGCACAGGTTTCTCTCCAGGATCGCAAAACGGTTTTAATCTTCCGGAGGATTTTACAATAATAGAACAGATTCCTGGAAAACAGGTGGTGGTGGAATGTTTGAGTAAAGTCCAATCAGATCAGTTCAAAATACGTATAGTGTATGATACCAAAAAGTGGCTGCCGAGAAATCTGAAAATCAGTGGTGGACCACAGGGCGAAACTGAAACTGGTTTTGTTTACACTGAGTTAAATGGCATACAAATGGTAAAAGAGATGAATATGGTATTGGGAGCAATGGGTTACATTCGTATAGATTACAGTGATTACAAGGTATTGCAAAAATGTTTACGTTCCAGTTTCAGGCCGGAATGAATCATAAGGTAATTAAAGGGGTAAATATGAATAAATGGTTTGTGGCTTTATCTGCAGTAACAATTCTTTTAGGTGCAGTGTATAAGAATGCAAGAGCTCAAACGGTATGGTTTCCAAGAGGTGATGGATTTTCTAGTAAACTGGTATGTACTACTGCTTCTGGTCTTACCTACCAGATGTCCTGGAAGTGTAGTTTGGATTCTTCAAGTGGAAAGATATTTGTCAGAGAGCAGATTGCTGCTATTGAAACAAATAAACTTAGAAATGAGTTTGAACAGGTTATGTTTATAGATAACGATTCTCTGGGCAAGGGGGTATACCTAATTGATACAGCGAGCAAGAAACTTGCCCATGTTTTCCCTAATGATGGTTTTGATGGGAAGAACCAGCAATGGAAAGATACTGATTCTACATGGGCCCGTTTTGATGGTTTTGGCAGTATCGATACTACCATGATGGACGAAAATCCTGGTGATCGCAGGATAAAAACCGATTCACTTATGCTGTTATCCATTTTTCATATTGGAGGTGATTTTGTCAAGCGCATGCATTTGGCAAAGGGGATCGGCCCAGTTTACGTAAAAGATGAAAAAAATGGTAGGGAATATAGAATCGAGAGCTGGCGGACTCCAAAGGAGTACGAAACCAGAAATATTGCTCCTTTGGCACCTGTAAGTGCTGAGGACCCTAGATAGATATTCTGACCAGGTAGTTATATGATTTTCTTTTTCCTTCTCTGAGAAAGAGAGGGGGGTAATAGCTGAGAACCTGGCAACCAATTCAGGGGATAACTGGATGGAAACAGCTATTTTCCAGGCCAGGGAAATCGATTGTACTGGCAGATTCCAAATGAAACTTAGAAACTGCAAATGAGGTCATAAAATGATTAAAAAATTATCATATATAGTCCTGCCTATTGCTTTTTGTGCCATCTTTATTTTATTTCAATGTAGTCAAAATATGACAAGCTTTAAAATTTACTCATCTCCAGTCTATATAGGAGATTCATTAATAGGTGCGATAGTTACAGAGTATGACTACTTTTCACCACGTGGAGACTGGGGTGACGCTAAATACGAAGATGTTAAGCAGTCACTGTGGATAGCAGAAAAAAAGGATCCTTCCAATTCCAGAATAATACATCTGCAAAGCGATCTGTTAGAACCACCTTCTGTTAGAATGCTACTATTGCCAAGTGGGAAAATATTCTATTCCACATTAAACAGATATGAAGAACCAGAAATTTGGGTGTATGATACTATGTCAATGGAAAACACACGTTTTACGAATAACTCGATAATTTGCTGCGCAAGTAAAACTGGAAAATATATAACAGTAGAGGATCGACAGGGCGACTATTATTATCTATATGAAATAGATACTAAAAAAATCATTAAAACATATTCCAATAAAAATGAACCGCTCATGTTTGCTGGAGATACGGCTGTTATATTAAGATCTATATTTGAGCCCTACACTATTACTGTAGAAAATTTAAATACAACACAAATAGATACTCTCAGCAATAATCTTTGGCTCTTTCCGTTAAAACTAACATCCTGGCACGATTTTGCTTTGGTAATAATAAACAATTATTTATACCAACTTCGTATTAAAAATAATATGCTTGACACGATAAGGCTCTCTCTTGGAGTAGATGATTTTCCGGAATATAACTTTGGGTGGGAGGGGGATATTGATGATGATATGCTCCATTTATTACAAACTGGTCATAATAAATTCGATGATAATGAAGGATGTTTATATGAAATAATGCTTTCGGGTGAAAAAAGCTTAAAAATGTACATTTGTAATGAGAAAAAATAGTATGAATAATTGCAAAAGATACTTTTAATTTGTTAAGCAACTACTTAATGCAATTTTTAGTGTAAATGATTCTGATTGCACAATATGGAATGGTAAAACAATAAAAATTCAAATAATGCAATCAATTCATTAAATAGATATTAATAATAAGTATATAAAATAACCGGTTTATTACTAAGACTTTATTTGTATTCAAAGCAAATTTGACGCAAAATTGATTTGTGAAAAGGAAAATGATGTTGGATAATAAGAATGAATTGCAGCATACAATATTAACGATAGGTTTATTACTTGTCATCACATTATTTACACAGACAAGACAACTATTTGCTGATGATTACAGCTATCAGCCTTATCCTGTATTGCTCGTGCATGGGTTTAATTCTACACCTAAGGCAAGTTGGGGTATTAATACAGATAAAGAGGAAAATGATGAACGAAAAATCTCAACTGCTGTACTTGATGAAAATTTGGTAGGTAAAGCTTACGTTGAAGAGAATAGTATTGCAAAAGATTTGGCCGAACAATTCAGAGGAATTTCCACTTGGAATAGGGAAGAATCTGAAATGCTACCAGATCACCAAAGATTTCTGCCACATGAAGAAGCTGTCAGTTATTATCTTGAAAACCATACCTTTACGGAATATTATTGTGCTTACAACAGTGTTGAGTCAAACGATGAAGACGGAGTTGTGAGTCCAATTTTTGGTATTGAAGGCAGATCTGATTATGATATAACCGATGGTGGCCAGGAACAACTTCTTCGTATCAGAATAATCCAGGTTCTTAATGAATACTACGGTGATTTCCAATGGGTTAACGATCCTTCTGCTAAAATAAAGCTTGTAGGGCATAGTAATGGTGGTGCAGTTATAACTTATTTGCTGCAGAATGAAGCAAAAAAAGACTGGTACAATGAAGGTAAAAATAAGCAGGGTATTGCCTGGAATGAAATACCAGCAGATGGAACTTATAAAATAGATGGTTACGGGTTCAATCTGCGCGATCATGTTGATCAGGTCCTGACATTGAATACTCCTTTTGCTGGAACGCCTTTGGGGGCATCAGACAATATTTTCGGTGCTTCTGAACTTAGTGCGTTAATGTTTCCCGTTTTTGCTGCAGGGATATGTGCTATTTCAAGCAAGTCGATATTCGAGGGAGACTTTATCCAAGGTGCATTTTTAGCCGCATGGACAGCAGCGCTTACTGTCGGTATTGAACAGATTGTCGAGGAACTGGGTTTTCAGGGTACAAATAACCCGCTGTTTAAAGATGATGCACCAGGTTCGGATTTTATGAATAAGATTAAGAACGGCGGCATTGCACCAAAATACAGTGATGGTTCAACAATACCTTATGTCAATTATGTAAGTAATATGCAGGGCTTGGGTCTGACTCTTGATCTGGTAGGTTTGCTTCCTGCAGTATTTGCTGGTATTGATGTTGCTAAAATTATTTGCTATTGCATACCACTATGTCAGTTTACCCTGGGGCCGCTTGGAATTTACAATATTTCCTCAGGAAAAACTCCCAAATGGCTCGTTGTTAAAACATTCATTACCGCTGCCTTATGGAGATGGGGAAGTTGGTTTGTTAATTCAGACTTTGTAGTGCCTGTATCAAGTCAAGATATGCGAAACACATTCAACGATGCAAATGTAAAAATACGCATGTTTCGCGGTAAATCACCTTTCGGTGAAGGATCTGGTTTTCACAACAGAAACAAAATCGACCACAGGAAAGACTGGTTCAATGATCTTAACAGAACTACAGGTATAACCATAACGAACGTTGTAGGTGAGGAGCAATGTAAAGATTATGTCACTACGGACGATTTCCCCAAAACGACTCTGAGCAGAGGATTCAGTTTTCAGGGAATGGACCAGGAAAATACTCCCAGAGAAAAGAGATGGCCCGGAGCAGATCCGGAAACTGGATTGATAAAGACAAACGAGCAGACGGGTTTGCCAAAGTATGTGGTGGGCAAAGTAAAAGATTACTATATGAGCAAATCAAACGTTCAATACAAAATCAACTGGTACGATTGGAAAACACTTGAATTCAATCAGCTTGGTGAATTCGGTAACTTCGGACGTTATGCTTCAAGATATGTCGATTATAACTGTGATGGGAGTATAGACGAGAAAGACGATCTGGAAGGTGCTCTGTATTTTGCCAAAGTATCACCTACCTCATTTATAATAGGTGATAACATTGTGAGGATGAAACAAGTTACATCGAATGGAGATACTACTGTCATTTCGGTACAGGTCAGGCATTCAATCGACAGAGCAGTTGCATTTGAGTCGGATATTTCGGGAAACAGGGTTGAAAGGAAATTGATGTTCCAGGCCCTGCAGTTACGGCCCGGTGAATCAAAGGAAGTAACCTTTGCTTTCGGTTCTCTAATTGACAATACACTATCAAATTTCAGCTTGGATCAGGGTGGCGATGAACCAACCGCTTTTACATTGAAGGAAAGCGGCACTCTTGCAGACGGTCAGTTCCGGTTTACTCCGGTAACAGGGAAACAGGATCAGAACTATGTGATGACAGTTCGTATCGGCTACCAGAACCTTCTAAAAAATGATGAAGGAGAAGCTGCTCTGGAACAGACTGTAGTGGTCAAGTCTGCTACAGCGTCTTCACAAAATGAAACAAAAATGGTTATTCCCTTTGTAGTTGACAATACCCCTCCAGTTGTTTCAATTTTTGAACCCCAATACGTTCTGGACTGGAATAACGATGGAATTGTCGATGAGGGTTATAACGGTAAAGGTGACTATGAAGGAGATGATTATAACAGAGACGGAAATGTGGATTACATTGATTTCTGTGAAAAAACGCAACTGCCTGCATTCGATGTACCAGATGCGGCCATGGAGGAAATCAACAATTCTGGTCGAAAGGATATTCTGGAACCAAAATCGGAACTCTGTGACGGGATAGATAATGATCTTGACGGCCTGATAGATGGTGCTGATTATACAGAAAATCCCATGATACCGGTTTACAGGGTTGAGGTTGCTAATGGTGTGCTGATAAGCAATCCCATGCCAGTAAGTTTCAATATTTACGATAACGCACAATCGGTAACGGCATTTGGTCGTCATCTGAAACTTTCAATATAGAAGGATGATAATCCAGGCCAAGCTATATATTCAAAGGAATTTGTGGAACCAGATCTGGGAACTGATTATTCAGGAACATGGCTATTTGAACGGGGGCGTGATAGTTCCAAAAACTTTATTACAGATTCAGATGGCTTATACCACCTCAGGGTAAGTGTAATGGATGCTGCAGGAAATGAAACAGTTTCGGAAAATGCGGATTTTATAATCGATAACACCGCTCCAGGGATTGTTGTTACGAAAAACTGGCACGACGATTTTGGAAATACTACAACCGTAAATTCAAAATCAACTCAGTTCGGATTTGATTACAGCTCTCTGTCTCCGGTTTCCATCAATGATTTTCAGACCGATCATCTGCAGATAGTTTTGTACCCAGTTGACAACCTGAATAATATCCTGCAAAGGGACTCCATAGTTCAGTATGCTGTTGTCACGATGAAAGATGAACTTACCTATGACGGGAATGGGAACGCCACCGGCACAGACCCCGACGGAAAACCCGACCCCTGCATTTTCCGTATGCCTCTTGATAAAAGTAATCAGGAAAAATTCGTACCTGACGGTCGATACAGAGTTTCTGTAACTGCTTTTGATAAAGTTGGAAATTCTGATTATGTTGAAGAGCTTAGCGAACGTAACGGAAATCCTCTGATACTAGTAATTGACCGTGAAGCTCCAGCGGTGTATGAATATTCAGTATCACCTGCACTGCTGCAAGACGGAGACAGTGAGGTGGCTATCAGTTTTAAAATTTCCGAGCCACATGATAACATCTACAACACGATGGTCAGGTTGAAAAAGAATTTTGTTCTTGAGAATGCAATTATGGATAAAGATTCCGAAAGCGAAATTAAGCTTCCAACGTTAAGTATTTCACCTGATGAAAGCGGTATAACTCAGGTGGATTTTTCGTCGGTTTCTCTACCGAACGGCATAGAACCAGGACGTCATACAATAATCATTAGTGTTGTGGATAATGTAGGTAACCGGGGGAGCGCGGAACTGGTGTTCTTCTACAGAACGCTGGGAACATATATAAGTTCACCATCAAATGGAGATCTTATTTATAACAAGACTGTTATCCGGGGTGCGATCAACGATCCGGATGAATACAATTCTGCTGCTTTTGAAAAGTATGAACTTAACTTGCTCAATGCAGCAGACAGTAGCGAAAGTGGCGCCGCATTGTGCCCATCAGGAGGAACCCAGTCTGTGCAGAAGGTACCGCTTAATGGCATCGTGGGATATATTGATCCAGCAGGACTGGATAGCGGTAATTATATCTTGCAGGTTAAAATTTATGAAAGCGGTATTTCAGAACCTTTTATTATTTCCAGGGAAATTGTTATCAATAGTGAGTATACACTGCCTGGTGGAGCTGTTTTAGATCCTGATATAGAATTGAATGCCTCAGCCACATATAATGGAAGCGGTGGTCAATACAATTTTTCCTATTCGCTTTCAGGCGCCGTAAGTGATGTAAGAGCTGAAATTGTGGGTCAAAATGGTGTGGTTTACCAGAAAACTCATGTCGCAGTAGTTCCGCTTTCTGGTGTACCTTCAGATGAGATTTCCAGCACTGCTTCGGTAAGTATAGGGCTGCTTGCAGATAGTATTTGGCGTCTGAAATGGTCGAATTCTCTTGATATCAGGTTCAGTACACCCGGAGACGTTTTAAGCAGTGAAGACTTAATCAGCTCGGATCCCAACGTTCTGATATTTGATGAAGATGGGGAATTGGTTATTCGTTCATCGGTATATTCCGCCTCAGGATATACCATCGATATACCTGATTCTATTTTTCGGCATAAAGAGCTGGTGCTTTCCGTTAAGTCGGGTAATATCAATATTCCTTCCTCGAGTATCAAAATTTCCTCTGCTGGAGTCAGCGCACCTGCAAACCCATTTAAATTACGGCAGAATAACACATTTGTGTGGGATGGCACCGATCTGAGAAATGGCGTGGTTGACAATGGAATGTATTCGATTGTTTTGACAGCAACAGGTGTAAACGGAAACGGATTTGATCGTGAAACACAGGAATTGTCTGTTTCAATTATGCCGAAGCTTGCAATATGGAGAGACACACCTGATAACTGCACAGGTGTAAGCTGTTCACATATCGAACCTGATGTAGTTTTCTGTCCGATTCAATCTGGTGTGCCAGTATTATTTCACGTAAACAAAAACTGTGATGCTTACATTAAAGTAGTTAAAGTTGATGATGGTGAGAACAAAATAATTAAAGAAGATACACTCAGAAGCATAAGTACAGGCAGACTGCAGGCAGCAAGGTATTACTGGGATGGGCGCTTGGATGGAGGTCAGATAATGAGTTCTCAGGACCATGTGCAGTTTGAGATTAGTGTACATCGAGAAGAATCCGGTGAGGATGCCGGTCCACTGGTGGTGCCAGTGACTTATAGTATGCCGTATTCTTCAACACCGGACGGAACCGACCCGTTCCGTATTACCGGAGGCCGTCTGGGTACAATTGCAGATAAGGACCATGCTAGTCAAACATTTCAGGTGGCTTCTGGGGATGATAGCGTCTACATAAAAACCGATTTTGCTGGTAAAGTTTACAAACCAATAACTGTTGGCTATAAATTTCGTGTAAGACATAAAAATAGTGTCACTTTGACAAGTAACGTACGTTATGTAACTAATATTAAAATCCGTGGCTTGGTGGAACTATATCCGACCGAATCGTATTATGAACCCAAAAGGACAGGTTGTCGTGGTTATACAGTGGAAGAATTACCAGGAAAACTTTTAAACGGACCATGGCTCCCGCTTCTTGATTATTCTGTATATGGTGTAGACAGATATGATAACTATACAGGGCCTTGTAATGATGATTACAAAGCTTGGATACGGAGTGATTACCGTTATTATCCATCATTTGCTTACTTTGGATATCCAGATAGCTGGTATATGAGATGGCTTGGAACACACCAGAAAGGTGGTGCTCTGGAAGGAGAATTTTCACTGCTGCCTTCTATGACTGATGATAGAATCCCGTTTCTTTACATTAATGTAACACACCATGAACACGAAAGATCTGGGTTGGCAAAATTCGAATATTTAAGCGATGCCAACAGCTCATGGTATAAGGCACATTTTGGGGTTGAGGGTAAAGGCTGGGGATCTGGTGAATTCGGATTCAGGCCGCACACCATTTATTATAGAGAATACAATTCTCTGCAACGACAAAATATAGTTCCAGAAGAAGACAGTGCGAACCACAGGATGGATATGCTGGGACTGCAATGGAATGATCCTTCTTACGAGATAAAAACTTATCTATGTAATAAGTACCCACCCTTCGAGAGCTGTCTTCCGTATCCGGACGGAAATGGCTTTGTAAATAATTTTGACCAGTACTACAATAAGATGATACCCGGGGGTGATTGGGATGCAACCGGTTCATACACACTCACTGGAACTGACCCTGAATCAACAGGTAACGATTATGCTGACAGCGACGCATTGCAATTACGACTAGGTGTCACACCTAAACTGATTTTTAGTAACGGACGTTACCTGGAGCTTGAAGAAATTGTTTCGAGATGCAACAACAGTGATGGTATGCCGTATAACCACAACCAGGTACGCGATTCTTATTTTGTTTATGAGTGGATTCTTAAACCAACCAGTTTGGGCGGACATATAACAGGCGGAACAGCTACTTTAATTAAAGAGTTTATGGCCAAGGATTGCAAGCTTCTGGGGACGATTGGAACCAACAAGCATTTTGCGTATAAAATAGTTGACTCAGATGTTGCATACCCGGGACATACAATAACCGAATATGAATTTTTAAACACGGGTGATTTTAAGACCGCAAGTATTGATCTCTCCCAAGATAATCCGGTATACAGCTCCCTTGTCATCATACCACCAGTTCCGGTAGACCCTTCCGATGATGATGTCGAATTTATTCCACTGGTACTTTGTGAAGATGGTACTTTCATGGACAGAAGTGTGACTGCTGAATTATTCACTATTGAAAGAACCGGGGATCGTACTTTTACCTTGCATGTTAATGAAACAAAAGCTGCAGAGCTTGGTTTTATAACAGATTGGAATCCAGCAGACCCATTGGTGGATGCCTTATTAGCGAAAGGCAAAGGAAGTCTGAATTACTCTGTTGCTGCGCCAGAAAAGATCGGTTTTTGGCCGGATGTATTTTACAGAGAAAAATATGTCGAACAGGCTGCTTTAAATGGTTTTAACGGTGCCTCCGCTGGTTCTTTCCCGTTATTTCTAAATGAAGGTAGCAGAAATCCCTCAATACTTATTCATTCTATAAGTTCTGTTGCTAAATATATGAACGGTGAAGAAAATATGCATGTAACAGTGCATGACAGCAGACTGAAATTATATGAAAATTCCTGGTTGAGTATATCTCAGACCAACGATAATATAGACAAAAACATCATAGCCATAGATGTTCTTTCCAATCTGGAACCGACACTACATTATGTTGCGATTGAAGCCGTTGTTGATGGCAGCAGAATTAAAATATGTGATGATGTGACCAATTCAAGAGATATTCCCCGTACATACTGGGATGCGGGTGTAAATGGCGGAGAAATTCATCTTCTCCTTAGTTATTATGACCTGTCCGATGGTGTTAGAGTAAATGAAAAGACATACGGAAAGACTATCTATATAGGTTATATTATCGGAGAAAATGCATATGGCACAGGAGTTGCAAACAGGGTGACTCGCAGTACTTATCGTCATGCTGAGATAGTATATGATGGACAGGTGTGGCATGCCCATGGATTACCTGTAACAATTGCCGCAGGCGAAAGATCGGATATTGATTTCAAGTTGAGTGAAAAAGAATTCAGGCGCATTGAAAAAGGAAAAAATATCAAAATAACCTTTAATACCTTTTCTAACTCATCTGGTAATGCATCTGCTGCTTTGACAGGTTTGAAAGAGGATGATACCTGGCAGCAGATTTCTCTGATTGAAAATTTTACGATAAGTACACCTGGTTCTGTGGAAAGTAAAGAATTAAACTTTGAGATAACTTCAGATAACCTCGGTTCTTTTAGATCTTTGGGAATTCAGGTAAGCGGACTTTCATCAGATTATTTGAATATAAGTAATCTGACCGCAAAATTGACTCAGGAAAACGTGGTAGGCGAACAGACAGTCTCATCCGTTCATCCATTGCGGTCTGATAACATTTTCACAAAAGGTTTTAGCCCTTCTTTTGGAGTCTCAGAAAATTCGCCCATAATATCGGTCAGGCCCTCACCGGTTACGTTTGAGAATAACAACAGGCCGACACTGTATTACAGAATACTTCCGGGGCAGGTCCGTGCGGCTGGACTGACCAGGGAAAATATGATGCGAATATATCATATCGACAACAGAAGCGGCGCACTTACTGATATTACGACAGGCTATGCTCGTGCCCTAAGCTGGGATGGATCGGTAGTATTTGATGAGAACGCTGTGGATTTCAATTCCAGGCTTGCTAAAAATGACTGGGATTATCTGGAACTTGTTGCCATTCCCTCATCTTTCAGTAATTTTATTCCCATGATACAGGTGAATACTATTCTGGACCGTGTGGAATTTGAAGAAAGTAGTAAAATAGACGGTGATACACTGCGTATTAAAGGTAAATTCATACCTTATAGTGGCAGCAGTGACAGTTCTGCGTACGTTACAGCTGATGCCTGCTCTTTAATAATTAATTTTGATCAGGATCTTGCGGATAGATCTTTATCAAATATCAGGGGAAAACCAGGTAATATCATCCGTACGTTCACGGTTGACAATGCTGAAAAGAGTTTTGAGTTTAATGATATCCCAATAGGTTCGAATCTTAAAAACGGCGATTCCGTCTTTGTTTACGCGTTTCCTTACAGTAACAGCATAGGGGAAAATGCAAATATTTCGGTAGCTTATACTGCATTAAGAAAGAAAACCGGCAATCTTGGATATTCACTTGTTCCTGTAAACAAGTACATTTCAACTGTAAATAGTGAAGCCTTATATGAATTGCACCTTGTGGAACAAAGCGGACAGGTGATGATAAATCGTTTTGATAAAACGGGTAATTTGATTGCTAATGACATTTATGATCCACAACAGAATGGGAATCTGATAGAAATACGAATGTCAGGTCCATACAGGATGTATGAGGAAGGACATTACCCATTTCAGGTCATTTTTGTCGACGGGGCAGGAAGTATATGCAGAGATTGCCGTTCTAACGGTGAGTTCATAGTTGATTATACTCCACCTGAAATGCATTCTCTTTCGTTAGTACCATTAAGTGACCCCGGAAGATATGCGTTGAAAATTTCAGCAAGTGATAATGAACTGTTGTCGACAATTGATGTCACAATAACAGATAAAAATGGTAACGTGATAATTAGCCGGCAATATGTTGTCGGAGGCAATCAGTGTGACCGGATGTTCGAACTTTCTGATGATTCATTATCAATAACTGGTGAACTTAAGGCGGATGTTATTTTTACGGATGCGGCAGGAAACACCTCAAATTATTCATGTCAACTAGAAATCCGGGACAAT